>MDSV01062905.1_pt1 | contig 47032 bp, 46 predicted proteins | sample 810851 | NCBI WGS metagenome assembly MDSV01 (sample SAMN05326640, study PRJNA326480) | marine metagenome | isolation source: seawater | place: Atlantic Ocean: North East | collected 2012
GTCGTAACAAGGTATCTGTAGGGGAACCTGCAGATGGATCACCTCCTAAGAAAAACCCGGAAGCGGGGGACTTCGGTCCCCCGTTTCCACTTTTTTTTTAAAAAATCGTTTGAGGTTAGGCTTACCTATAATCTGCTAACATCAAACCAGACTGGTTTGTGGTCAGATACTGCCAACCCACTAATCGCTGGGTCTATCCCCCAAATCCCGGTTAATCTTCCATCTAATTGGCTGGTAGTAACAATTCTGTCATAAGCACAACGAGAATCACCTACAGTTGTGTCTGCATTATCGGGCACAAGCCACGTATAGTTCTCTGATGATATTGGAAGTTCGATTAATTCATTATATGATGCGTAGGAACAGTCTGCGTTGAAATCACCTAATATCACATAATCATCGTCATCTGAGTAGTTTTGCATACCCCAGGAAATAACATCACCTAAGGCAGTCATCTCTTCAACCGCTAGGGTTGGTTTTGTGTGTATGTTGACAAAAACAATGTCAGTTCCAGTTGCATTTCCATTGGTATTCAATATCATGAATTTCGCCAAGAAGGGTTCTCTTTGAAACGAATCATTGACAGAATCATCATACAATGTACCATTGTCTATTGGTGTAAAAACAGTAGGCTTGTAATAAAAAGCATACTGTTCTTGTGAATTTTTATCATCTTCTTGTAACCCACTCCTAGCAGACAATAACATGTCCCATTCATTACTAAAGTTGGATGAATTGTTACCTCCTTGTATCTTGTTTAGTTCATTCAAAAATTGGTATGGAACTTCCTCATCTATGTCTTTAATTTCTTGAACAGCGATCATATCGTAGCGCTGGAAAATATCCACCAACTCATCTACCACAGTTTGATTACTCATCTTTGTATCACCAAAAACCTTGATGTTAAAAGTTGCAATCCGCGCAACTTCGCTCCTATCTAATTCTTCGATTGTAAAATTTTCATCCACTACAATTCGGTTATCTACCATCACATAGACTATTTCGACCTCATCATCTTTTTCGTTCAGTAAATCAATTGTTATGGTAGCAAGGATTACGATTGCGATTAGGCTTATTGCCTGTAGCCACTTCTCGCTACCGTTCATATCTGTCACTTCTTGACCATAGTAAAAACCTTGACGGCATTCCGATAATGTGAGAGGTTAGTTAGTTTAGTAGTGTGACTTTTTCGCCGTCCATTTTAATTCGAACTAGGCTGTTCAATGGCCAATCTCCCTGTTTCCTTACATAATTCATCCCTTCGCCTTTTTCGAAAATTATCCAGCAGTCTGAGACTTTTGCTCCGATTGAATCAATTCCTTTGAGAATTGGAAGCAGAGTGCCACCAGTGGACACAACGTCATCTACAATGAAGATTCTATCTCCTTTTTTGATGTCATTAAGATAAATTTCTCCCTTTGAGTATCCAGTTGTTTGGTCAATAGCAAATTCACCGGGAAGGCCATATGAACGCTTTCTACCAACTACTAGTGGTTTCCCGGATTCTAGGCTTAGTGCAGTGGCCAGTGGTATCCCCATCGCTTCAATACCTAGGATTATGTCGACACTATCCCAGTCAACTCTTTCATGAATCAAGTCTCTTGCGGCAGCTAGTAATTCTGATGATTGTTGTGGGACTCCGTCCGACAGTGGATGAATGAAATAAGCATATTCTCCTTTCATCACAACAGGTGCATCAATCACACTTTGACGCAAGAGGTCATACTTCTCAACAGTCATCAAATAATCCTGAGGGTTCAATCAAATGAATTATTCCGTCCTAAAAATTTCATTCATTGATTTTCTGAAGGTAAGTAGTTGAAGCACAGGTCCCGAAAGATCCACAGTTACAGTTGCTCCACGGTTGAATTGGTATTCATCCCAGCCGTCGGGCACAACATAACCTCTGTGCATATCACTGGTGATGACTGTGGCATCGGATGTCCACGCCATATATGTCTCGTCTTCTATTGAATGATCAATATCTCTTGCAATAACAAGATAGTGTGATTTGGATTCCTCTGCGTTTCCTAGGTTTGATTTACGGGCAATTTGATTGAACCAAGCACCTTGTCCAAGCCAGGTCGAAAATACCAAACCGCTCGAATGCTGTTTCATGTCAATATCTCCCCTTCGCAAGTGATACTTTGAGGGAGCATATTGGTGAGTATTTGCAATCAGTAGATCGTTCATTGCAGGGTCGGTTTTGATTTTATTCCCGCTAGTTGTCTCTATTGTTGCTTGTAATCTTGGAAGACGATTCACAATCGCATTTCCAGTTAGTGCGGCATCTAAGTCTTGAGAAAATGTATCGATGTTGCTATCCATGTAAAAGCCTACAGAACCATTTGGGTCATCACTACGTGGATGAGAGTTTACTCCCATTACTGGAGTATTGGAATCAATATTGTGTGATATCGAAGTTAATGTTCCATCTCCACCTAGAACAATAACCAAATCACGTCCTATGAAGTCAGCACGTCGGACTTGTTCTCTTGCTCTAATATCGACTCTGATTTTCCCCGATAGTGATGTCAAAACGTCTTTAACCGACTGAAGAGATTCGTCATGAACCCCCTCGAAATTCTTCTTGTAGACAAGAAGCACATCGGCCATGATTCGCTCAGGGGGCTTCCACTCTTGAGTCTAGTTATCCCACGTAACTACTAATGACTACTACCTTTTAGAAGATAATATGCAGCCTAGTGACTCTCAGTTAACCGGTGAACCTCAGCAGATTATTATCGACCCAAACACAGGGCTACCTCAGAACGTTATTATCATTCAACAACCATCATCTGGCCCAAAAATCATTGGAATTTTGATTATCATATTTGGTGCAATCACCATTCTCAGTGAGGTTGCATCGATAGGTAACACCCTCTCATTCGGTGGTTTAATGCTAGTAGTATCACTTGCAAATCTCCTAATTGGAGGAGGATTTATCTTTGGTGGTTATATGATGCAAAACTATCAAACAAAAGGTGTGCACCTCTCATTATTGATGCTTGTTTTGAGCACTATTATTGGGATTCTAATGATCTCAATGATGCCAGGATTAATTGATGATCTTGCGGAAGAAGAAGACCTAAGTGACGATGAAAAGGACCAGTTAGAAGCTAATTCCGGATTAATCGCAGGAGTTGGTCTTGTGTTTGTTGTGATTTGCAATGGAATATGTGGTTTAATAATTGCAATACCGCTGATGATTTCTAATAACGGACTCGACGATTCCAAGTTGTTTGGTTGATGGTGTTTCAATGGGTGAATTAATCACCGGCGAAGCCGCAACTTATGTCGAAGAAATCTGGGTTGAAACCGAGAAGCGCTACGACATTTTGTGTATAACTAGAGACGTACAAAAAGTGGTCTCAGAAAGTGGCATTAGCGACGGCCTAGTGTTAGTTAATCCAATGCATATTACTGCATCATGCTACGTTAATGACCTTGAATACGGTCTTCACCATGACATCATGAAGTGGCTGGAAAAAGTTGCTCCATTCTATGGAGTGGATGGAAGGGATGGAGAAGAATACCATCACCACCGAACCGGTGAAGATAACGGAGATGCACATCTAAAGAGGCAATTACTCGGCCAACAGGTTACAATGCCAGTCAGGGATGGTAGACTTCATTTGGGCAATTGGGAACAAATTCACTATGCTGAATTTGACGGACAAAGAAGAAAGAGAATTCTAATCAAAGTGGTTGGTGTAATCTGATGGTGGAAATGTCTGAACCCGCTCACCTGACAGATATGGCAGTAGATATCGGGATTCAAAGAGGAGAATGGGGCAATGGTAAGTCCTCGGTTTGGTTACAGGTCGAGTCAAAGCATTGTAACAAAGGAGGAGTTGCTCACGGTGGATTATACACGATGATGCTTGATATGGCTCTTGGAGGAGCATTAGTTTCTATACTTCCTAAGCAAGAGTGGTGTGCTACAACTCAGTTGAACGTATCTTTCATTTCCGCAGCACGTCCCGGTGAGAAAATTTCAGCATCTGGTAGCGTTGTCAAGAGGGGTAAGCACGTCGCTCACCTAGAGGGTAAAATTACAACAGAATCGGGCAGAGTTGTCGCCAGCGCCACAGGGACATGGGCAATTTGGGACCACAAACCTGCAAGCATGTCCTAGACAACATTCATCATCTTCTATACGATGGGCTTGACAATGAACATCGAAGAATTAGACCTCCATGGTGGCACTTTCAAAGCGACTTTTCCATACCATTGGATTGGTTGGCTAATTTGGGTAATCGGTTTAATGATTACTTTAGTTGGGTTCGCCGGTGCTGTCAATGATGTGCAAGCACTGATTTTGTCAGCGATTGGTCTAGTGATTATGGCATTTGCATCTCCGGGTTCTCTAGAAGGAAATTTGCACAAAGTTAGAAGGGGTGCTATCGACCCTGCTGAATTACAAGCTAAGGCTGAATCAAGTGGTTTATCCATCGATAATTGGTGGATGCAGCAAACATCCTATGTTCCTACTACAGATCCCAATGATTGGATTCTTCCAGCGCCTGGGCCAACAACTTGGGATAATTCAAATCGATATGGCCCACATGGAGATGGCAGCCCACTTCCAGAGCATCCAGTAAAGGTTGGAACTCCGACTCCTGCTACTATGACTTTGTTCAGCGTTTATTCAATAACAGCAATCATTTGCATTACGCTTGCAGTTGCCTCAATGATGTCTAAGGATGAATATGAAGGTGGAACGATTGTCCCATTGGTTGTAGCTGGTATTGGATTCATTCTATCTCTTGTTGGATACTTTAGATCGAAGATGCTAAGCCAGATGCTAGATACTCCGACTTCTTTGGTGCGTTCTGCTCCTGTAGGTAATCCGGAACTTGTTGGCCAAGTTAGACCGATTCCAGAAGGTTGCCTAACTGTTGTAGTGGACGGAAATCAGAATATGTCCGTGGGTAACATGGTTGGATACCATTGGACATATGAGCAATATCAATGTCGAACTGTAAAGACTGACAATGGAACTAGAGAGGAGTGCAGTTGGGTTACTATCCGCTCAGACAAAGGTGGATGTCCGTTTATTCTGCATGATGGAACTGGTGGAATCAGAGTTAATGCAGGCTCATTCAAGAGAGCCGGTTATGGACAGTATCTCAAAAGATGGGATGGAGCATTTGCACAGACTCTTGGTAAGCAAATCATGGCTTCTGCCGTGGCTGGTCTACTCGGTGGAGCCAGAGTGAAAAAGCATCGTTGGACACTCTATGGTCTGCGTTTAGGTAACCCTGTTTATGTTTTAGGACAAACCAAGCCAAGGCCATCTGGAGATATTCAGGCTGAAGGATTAGACGGCACATTGGGTAACAGTATCATCGAAGTATGGGGCAATGAAGACGCACCTGGAGTCAAGTGCACACTCCAAAGAGGTACTGAGTTGTCAAATCTAGGAAGTTCTAGGTCTGGATTCGAGTATGTAATCGTTCCAGTTTTGTTGATGCTGAGTGGTTTAGGTCTAATTGGCTTAGCGTGAATATGATTAGGCTGTTTCAATTCGCATGGTCATGGCAGAAGATGTCGTGATTGTAGGGGGAGCAAGAACTCCATTTTGTGAATGGCAAGGAGGAAAGCGTGGAGATGGCCAACCCGGCGGTCTACTCAAGGATGTAAGCGCCCTAAAGTTGGGTGAAATTGCAATCAAAGGTGCTCTAGAAAAAACCGGAACATCTGCTGAAAATGTCGACCATGTCGTTATGGGATATGCACTACAAACTTGCGACCAGGCCATCTTCGGTGCACGCCACGCTGGACTTGGAGCAGGCATTCCACAAGAAGTTCCAATGCTAACACTTTCCAGAATTTGTGGTAGTGGTGTTCAGTCGATTGTAACCGGTGCTCAGATGATTATGCTCAATGAGGCTGAAACAGTTGTTGCAGGTGGAATGGAGAATCTCTCACAGGCCCCGCATGTGCTTAGAGGAATGCGTGACACATACAAGTTAGCAAGACCTCCACGTGCAGGTACTGAACTTGAGAAAGATATGGAAGATTATCTATTCACCAACTTGCTAGATGGAATGTGTGGTTCATTCATGGCACAAACCAGCGATGAAATCTGCAAGCGTAAAGGTGTGACTAGGGAAGAGACAGACGCATTTGCTGCAATGTCTCATTCTAGAACAGCAAATTCGATTGAAGAAGGAATATGGAAGCAAGAAATTGTGCCTGTAAATGATGTCACCTACAAGGATGAAGATCACGTTGTTTTGGGCAGCACTCCTGAATCATTAGCAGAACTTAGGACAGCATTCGGCCCAGATAGCCTAGTCACTGCTGGAAATGCAAGTGGCGTGGTTGACGGAGCCGCTGCAGTTGTGATCAAGTCTGCATCTAAGGCAGAAGCAGATGGTGATTCACCACTTGCTAGAATAGTATCTTGGGGAATTGTTGGACTAGAGCCAGCAATCATGGCTTATGGGCCAGTTCCAAGTAGCCGTCTAGCACTTGAAAAGGCTGGACTTTCAATCGATGATATTGATCGCTGGGAAATAAACGAAGCATTTGCAGGTCAAGCGGTCGCTTGTGTGAAGGACCTTGGCTTGGATGTCGAGAAGGTGAATGTCAATGGCGGAGCAGTCGGTCTAGGACATCCTCTAGCAGCTACAGGAACAAGACTAGTTCTTACTCTAGCACATGAATTGCAGCGCTGTGGTGGAAAGTATGGTGTTGCGACCGCTTGTATTGGTGGCGGCCAAGGAATTGCAATGGTAATTGAATCACTTTGATTACCATTCTATTGGTGTTCCATCAAACTGAACATATCTACCGGTCATCTCCAAGGTTTGTTCATCGATCCTTTGGATTATTCCTTGCACGCTCTCTTCGACTGATAGTGGAGCATGCGGCCCTCCCATGTCTGTTTCCACCCACCCAGGGTGCATAATTAGAATCGAAATTCCTTGAGATGTTAATTCGTTTTTCATAGCGATTGAAAACATATTCAATGCGGTTTTTGATGCTCTGTAAGCATAAGACCTTCCACTCATACAATCACTTATTGAGCCCATCAAACTACTCATCATTACAATCTTTGAGCCATTCTTCAACTTTGATTCAAACTTTTGAGTTACTAGAACAGGAGCAATTGAGTTTACCTCAAGAACTTCAATTGCGTGTTGCATATCGATCTCAGAAATCGATTGCCATCTACCATCTGCAACACCAGCATTATTGATCAAAATATCAACACTGCCTTCTATTGAAGAAGCAAATGCTTCGATATCAATCGAACTTCTAACATCTAATTTGAATGTTGATAAGTGTGGGCTTTCTATTTCTTCAAGTCCTCCCAAACTACTTCGGTATGTTGCATACACTTGGTCTCCATTTGAGAGAAATTGTTTGCATAGTTCTAGACCGATTCCTCGGTTGGCACCTGTAATTACAACAGACTTCATATTACTACGACTTAATCATATCAAATAAGACTTGATATTTTCAGATTAAATGCCGGCTGCAATAAGACCCATCGAAATCCAAGCACCAGCCATTGAACCAAGATTGGTAAGAGCAGTGACCAATAAAATTCGACCTGCCCTATTGGTCCAGAACAATTTTGCAGAATCCAACTTTAAGAACTCAGTCAGATCTTCTCCTGTTGGTTCTCTAACTTTCATTTGGGCATATCCTGCAAACCATCCAGCTGCCAATGCAGGATTAAGTGATGTAATTGGCGATGCCAAAGCCGCAACTAGTATTGCAATTGGATGACCACCTGCTAACATACAGAAAAGGGCTGCTCCAATGAAATTCCCTGCAAACCAATAGATTCCATTTTCCTTAATTGATGCTAAATCACCATTGTAAGCAAACCAGCCCATTAATCCCAACAAAACAAGAGGTATTGCATAGGAAATCGATTTCAATAATCTACCACCTTTGGGAACAACCGATAGGTCTGAGATTCTTTCTTCACTTGGCTCTACGTTTTCGCTTAGTAGTTTGGATACACCAGCTAGGTGGCCAGCACCCAATACAGCGAGAACCTTTCCTTCTCCTCTTATTGCAGATATTTTGCGTGCAATGAATTCGTCTCTTTCATCAATTAGCACCGAACCTGCTCCCGGAGATACTTCTCGCAACTCTTCCATCAACGAAGTAAGTAGGTCCTTATCTGCTAGCATCTGTTCTAATTCTAACTCTTCATCAGAGTCTTCTTCTGATAATAGCGCCCACATTAGTCCAAACTTCTCCTTGAAACTCATTTTGTTCCATGCTCTGCGTAGGGTTGTTTGGATATCCCTGTCAACAAGTTCAACTTTCAGGCCAGCATCTTTTGCTGCCTCCACTGCAGCAAGTAGTTCAGCACCGGGCTGCTGTCCTTCATCCAGTCCTAACTTTCTTTGTTCAGCAGCTAGTAGTGATTGAAGTAGAACCATTGGGGCCTTTCCTTCTTTAATGACCTTCAGCAAACCTTCTCTATCCAGTCTTTTCTCCTGGGTTAATGCATCATGACGTCCTTTACAAAGTTCGACAGCAACAATGTCTGGTTTCCATTCCTCGATATTTTGTCTCACAGCTTCAACGGATGCGGTTGCAACGTGAGCGGTTCCAAGAAGGCGTAAACTATCATCAACATCGATAATTGGTGCACTCATTCACTAGCCTCCAAATGTATTTTCCAGAATTTTTCTTATAGAAATCATCGCATCTTCAGGATTCTCACAACCCAATTCCTCGAAGGGTATTTGTCCGCCGGCAAGCGATTTGTGACCGCCTGCACTTCCTTTTTCAAATGTCTTTGCTAGAAGTCTCCCAACGTGCTTTGAGTCATCATTAGATCGAACAGATAGAATTACTTTTGTCATTCTTACACCATATGATACCACAATTTTTACTCCTTCAGTTGGCAATAAGAAATCGGCAACCTGTGAAAGAGCATCTCTATCGACCATATCTGAAATTGGAACCAGCATTAGTCCATTCTCTAGTTCTGCATCTGTGAGCGCTTGCTTGAATATTGAGAGAACATCTTGGCTCCGAGGTGGGTTTTCGAATGAACGCATTAAATCCCAATCGATCCATGCTCCTAGCCAGGATAACGCTCTCAAGTCAACAGAATTGAAAGATCGAGTAAAACCAAGGGTGTCTGTGCGTATTCCAAACGCTAGCGCTGTAGCAATCTCAGAATTCATTTCTATTCCAGAATTCATGAGAATAGATGCAATTAGAGATGATGTTGCAGCAAATTCTGAGCGAACTAAAATCACGTCCCCCGCAGGTCTTTCTTCACTTGTATGATGGTCGATTACGATGTGAGGGACGCATTTTTGTGGTAATATGTTGTTTGAGCCAGGATGGCTGAAATCAACGCAAATCACAATATCGGATTCTTTCAACAGATCTTCTACCTCCCAATCAAGAATCAATTTTCTAATATCCATATCGAGTAATTTTACCATCGCTCTATTTTGCTGATGTTCAATCATTCCTCCATGAATAATTGTAGATGTATGCCCCATCGTTTTACAAAGGTGCTTCATTGCAAGTGCGCTTGCCAATGCATCAGGGTCTGGATTATCATGGCATACAATCAAAACTTTGGAGTTGTTTTCTGCTTCTAAACGACGAAGAACTTCTCTTGCACCCTGTCTTCTATCGATTGAACGTAGTCTATCTTGTATGGCGGACGTAGTTAGGTCTTCAATGGAAATCATTTCTGCTCCTTCAGCATCAATTGTAGAAAGAATTGGGGTATTGGGCCATCTGTTCTTCAGTTCTTTAACAGGTTCATCATCACAAATTATCTCTTCAAGCAGTAAAATCGCAGTTGGAGTTACTTCAGGTAATGGCATTTCATCCAATTCCATTTCTGTTGGTAAAGCAACAATTTCTACATTTTCCATAGGAATTAATTGCTCAGCCAACCCAACGATTCTTGCTCTCGAACGCTCACCAATCCATTGTGCAAGTCTTATTGCAATTGGGTCACAGCCAAAAATAAGGAACATAATCACTCCTCCATTTTTTCCAGAACAGAAAACAGGTCGATGTGTTCACGAACATCATGAACTCGAACAATGTCAATTCCATATTCAAAGGCTTTAGCAGCCACTGCAAGACTGCCAGCAAGTCTCCCCTCAGTATTTGGCTGGTTGCATATTTGTCCTATCATAGATTTCCGGGATACTCCCCACAATATCGAATATGGTTCCAGTTCTTTACTAGATCTCAATAAAGCAATATTGTGTTCAAGACTCTTTCCAAAACCTATGCCAGGGTCAAGATGTATCTTGTCCATGCTATGCCCCCGTTCTACCAAATCCCTTGCTTTTGAAAGCAGATAGCCATTTACTTCACTTGTTACATTTTCATATGTTGGATTATCTTGCATATTCCCAGGTTCTCCTAACATGTGCATAATGCAAACTTCACATTCTGAGTCAATGACCAAATCCATCATTGCATCATCCCTTAGTCCACTCACGTCATTGATCATTGTTGCTCCAGCTTCTAGGGCTTTACGTGCAACCTCTACATTCCTTGTATCGATTGATACCTTAGCAACTTTAGATATCTCTCTAACAAGTGGAATTGTCCGCTTAAGTTCCTCTTCTATAGAAACCCGCTCTGCTCCTGGTCGTGTTGATTCACCACCAATATCTATCCAATCAGCACCGTTTTCTATCATTTCGAGGGCCCTCTGAATTCCACCTTTTCGAGATGAATCATGGAATGAATCTGGCGTCGCATTGATGATTCCCATCACAAGAGGTCGGCGATTGCCGGGCTCTTCAAAGACTGCCATGTTGACACGCCTGTCTGCGGCAGGTTTTATGAGATGCGGGGGAGCAGGTCTACCCATGTCTGAAGAAGAGGGAGCAATTGAGAATCCTCATGATGGTCTCGAATCAGAAGACATAATCATGCCCAGTGAAGATAAATTGCTATTTGCTGAGAGAATATTTGCTAGATTAAACCCGCCATCTATTGGAGACATACCAAGCATGATTCACAAGAAGGCAAAAACGGTCGGTGGGATCTTTGCCGGTTATGCTGTATTCTGGTGGTTGACAGTTCTTCAAGTCAAAAATGAGCCTGAATTTGATTCAATATTCTTTGGCCCCGAATTCCTCACTATCACAATTCTTGCACCAGTTTTGGTTTTCTCCGGCTCCCTGCTTTCAGACTACAGCAGAGAACTCGGTCAATTGTTCCCTGGATTGGTTAGCGGCACAATGTTTGTCCTTGCAGTTCTTTATACATTTGAACCAGCAATTATGGGATTCATGGGTGATATCGAAACCTCTGATGCAGTATGGAAAACATTCAGACTTGCGGTATTGTGTACAACGGTTTTACTCGCTGCAAAGTTGCTAATTGATGCTTGGTTACTTGTTTGGGTCAAGGAGTTCATGGAGAAGAATCCTGGTATAGATTATTCTAGCGAAGGCGATGAAATGCAACCCGAGTTAAATCCTATAGCTGACCCCGAGCCTTGAAACGCAGAAACGCCTCGGATTGGTTATGAGCGAGAAACTTGACGTTCTGCGTCTTGGATATCGTAAGGGTCGTGATCCGCGAATAACAACACACCTTGCTTTAGTTGCTAGAGCGATGGGTGCAGATGGTTTTCTTTTAGCGGGAGACGAAGATAATGAACTGTTTGAAAATTTGAACTCTGTCAATTCTAGATTTGGAGGAGGCCTAGAAACTAAGCATGTTAGCGGCCTAGGCCACTTGAGAAGACACGTTGAAGCAGGTGGTGTTGCAGTTCATCTTACAATGTATGGCGAACCGTTTAGGAAGGCAATTCCTAAGATTCGTAGAGATAAACCAGTGCTAATCGTAGTTGGTGGGGCAAAAGTCCCAGGAGATGTTTACAAATTGTGTCAACATAATGTTGCAGTAGGCAATCAACCACATTCGGAAGTGGCTGCTTTAGCATTATTCATGGACGCCTGGTTTGGTGAATCCTCAACCGAGAGAAATTTCGATGGTGCTCGGCTTGTAATCGAAGGAACAAACAATGGCAAGGTTGTTCATGAAATAGAAGAAGATTGAGCCCTAGTTCATAGGTCCTTACAAAGCCGATATAGGGCGATTTTGTAATCAATTTTTGATAATTGTCACTTTGGGTAATATCCAAATCATCCTTGCCAATGATTATACCCCCTATACAATCAGCAAATTTGATGTCGGGGAAGTGGTCTCAGAAAGGAGATACCTCCTCAGGCGACCGTATTAACCTCGTAGATGCTACAGATGGCATCAAAGATGGTGGCCAAATTCCGCCAACAGCGTCTGGTGACGGAGTGTTATTACTTGCAGATGGTAGCCGATTTACTGGCAAATTATTCGGTGCAAAAGTTTGGGGTGAAGGAGAACTCGTTTTCACTACCGGAATGACTGGTTATCAAGAATCACTAACTGACCCATCATTTGCAGGGCAGGTCCTAACTTTCACATATCCATTGATTGGAAATTATGGAATACACCATGGGACCTCTGAATCGGCAGGTGTGTGGCCAAGGGGTGTGGTAGTTAGGCATGCAATGAAAGATCCAGACCACAGGGATTCGATTTCAAGCATAAGTGATTTCTTAGCATTCCATAATGTGCCTGGAATCGAGGAAGTAGATACTAGAGCAATTACTCGAAGAGTTAGGGAATATGGCTGTGTTTTGTGTGTATTCGGACCACTAGAAGATGAAGAGGAATTGAAGTCACATCTCGCTCAATTAACCTCTCCCGAATTAGAAGATTTAGTTGACTTGGTGTCGATAAATGAACCAGTAATTGTTAACGAAGGCGCTACAGATAATTTGGGTAATCCATTACCTAGAATCGCAGCACTAGATTGTGGAATAAAGTACAATATTTTGCGTAGTTTGTGTTGTAACTTCGAAGTCGTATGGTGTCCACCAAGTACGACATTTGCACAAGCCAAATCATACGGTATTGTTGCATTGTTCTGTTCTAATGGACCTGGCGACCCTGCCCACCCTGGTAAAGCAACTATGGCAAGAAACACGCTAGCTGAAGCAGTAAAAGCAAACATGCCAGTAATGGGAATCTGTTTGGGGCATCAATTGCTTGGCCTAGCAAGTGGGCTACAGACCTACAAGATGCGCTATGGACATCGAGGTGCAAACCAGCCTTGTGTTGATTTGGAGAGCGGTAGAGTTTGGATCACAAGTCAAAATCACGGCTTTGCAGTTGCAGACCCTGATGCTGGGATGTTAGCAGCACATCCTTCAGGCGCATGCTCTCCAAAAGGTGAAAATTTACACGGAGAACAAGCAAAAGTCAGATTTGTAAACGCAAATGACAGAACCGTAGAAGGTTTGGATATTGGGGGGAAGTCAGTATTTACCGTTCAATTCCACCCCGAAGCAGCCCCTGGGCCTCATGATGCATATCCGTTGTTCGCACGGTTTAGAGAGATGGTTGACACCCATTATGGGGGTGGGAATTGATGCCACGAAGAGAAGATTTGGAGACAATTCTTGTTCTTGGTTCGGGACCGATTAAAATCGGTCAGGCTGCGGAATTCGATTTTTCGGGTTCACAGGCAGTTCAAGCATTGAGAGAAGATGGCTACAAGGTGGTCTTGGTAAATTCAAATCCAGCAACAATTCAAAATGACCCAGAGATGGCAGACAAGGTCTACATTGAACCATTGCTGCCAGATACGATTCGCAGAATTCTCGAAATCGAAAGGCCTGATGCTCTATTGGCGGGAATGGGCGGTCAAACAGCGCTGAACATCGCCAGCGAATTGGCGCACGCTGGCGTTTTGGATGAACTTGGAGTTGAATTAATTGGTTCTGATTTGGATGCGATAGACAAAGCAGAAGACAGAGAATTATTCAATCAAGTATGTCTAGAAATAGATCTACCAATTTCTGAGGCAATAGCATGTAATTCGATGGATGAAGTGCTTGCTGCCGCAGAAGAAATCGGCTCATGGCCGATATTAATTCGACCAGCTTTCACTCTTGGAGGCTTAGGAGGTGGAACTGCGTGGAACACCGGTGAGTTAGTTGAAATCGCAACTTTAGGTCTGAGAAATAGTAGGATCGGCCAAGTTCTAATCGAAGAAAGCATTCTCGGCTGGCAAGAGTACGAATATGAAGTTATGAGGGATACTGCGGACAATGCTACTATTGTTTGTACGATGGAAAACATCGACCCTATGGGAGTTCACACAGGTGAATCAACAGTAATTGCTCCAGTTCAATCATTATCTGATAGAGACCATATGCAATTGAGAGACATGTCTCTATCGCTTATTCGAGCACTCAACATTAAAGGAGGATGTAACGTCCAATTCGCAGTTAATCAATCCACAGGAGAAGTCAGAGTTATTGAAGTAAATCCTAGAGTATCTCGCTCATCAGCGCTTGCATCAAAGGCAACAGGTTACCCAATTGCAAGAATGGCTGCGAAAATCGCAGTTGGATATACATTAGACGAATTACCAAATCCAATCACAGGCGAGGGCACTACAGCAGCATTCGAACCAACATTGGATTATTGTGTGGTGAAAATTCCAAGGTGGCCGTTTGACAAATTCAGAACTGCAGACCGCACTTTGGGAACATCAATGAAGTCAACAGGAGAGGTTATGGCCATTGGTCGTTGTTTTGAGGAGGCTTTCCTGAAAGCCTGGGCCTCATTAGAGCAGGGTGCACCTCATCCACGTCCTCTGACAAGGGCAGATGAATCAGAAGGCGAGGGTATGGCTGAAAGGGCTTTAGAGCAATTGCCTGATAATGTTCTAATCGATTGGTTGAGAATTGCAACCGATAGAAGGATGGGTGCGGTTATTGAAGCGTTTAGACGAGGTTGGACAATAGAAAGAGTCCATGAGATAACAAGGATAACTAGATGGTTTTTGTATGGATTCCAGCGGATTGCAAGTATAGAAAATGAGATAGTTACAAGATCATGTTCACCTAATGATGTAACGGCTGATGATTTTAGAAGGTGGAAAAGTCATGGCTTTTCAGATGGTCATATCGCAGATGCATTATGTGGATTCCCAGCAACAGGCTTGAAAGAAATACCAGTTAGTCGTAATGAGCAATCAGTGATGAGCGCAAGGCACAGGCATGCAGTACATCCAATTTTCAGGATGGTAGATTCCTGTGCGGCTGAATTCGCAGCAAAGACTCCCTACTATTACTCAACTTACGAACCTCAAGGGGAGAATCGAATAGATGTACTTCCAAACTTGGATAGTCGTGAGAAACGCAGGCAGGTTGTAATCGGTTCCGGTCCAATAAGAATCGGACAAGGAATCGAATTCGATTATGGCTGTGTTCACGCAGTCAAGGCAATTCGTGAGGCCGGAATGGATGCGGTTTTGATGAACAATAACCCTGAAACGGTGTCAACAGACTTTGATACGTCTGACCGTTTATACTTCGAACCGCTTACCCTAGAATACGTCACTGAGGTCTTGTTACGTGAGAAGGCACACGGTATTTTGCTTCAATTTGGAGGCCAAACAGCGATAAATCTAGCTTTGCCTTTGGAGAAGAGATTACCTGTAATAAAAATGGATTTGGAAATTCTTGGAACAACTTGTGACGCAATTGACGAAGCAAGTGACAGAGAAAGATTCGAGGAATTTGCAGAAAGAAATGGAATAAGAATGCCAAGAGGTTCTACTGGGACAAGTGCAGATGATGTTCGAAATGCAGTAGGAAAAATTGGATTCCCTGTTCTAATTAGGCCATCCTATGTTTTAGGTGGCCGGGGTATGGAAATACTTGCGAACGAAAAACAACTAGAAGCATACCTCTCTGAAGCATATCTTGCTCCAGATAAACCCTTACTCGTAGATGAATATCTTGGACATGCGATTGAACTTGATGTTGATGCTGCATCAGATGGCAAAGAGGTGTTGATTGGAGCGATTATGGAGCATTTGGAAGAAGCTGGAATCCACTCTGGTGATTCAACATGCTTTATTCCAACTCAAAACATCAGTGAAGAGATGCTTGAGCGCGTTAGGGAGCAGACCAAAAAGATTGGAATTGGCTTGAAAATCCGAGGATGTTTCAATATTCAATTCGCTATACAAGGCGACAATTTGTATTGCCTTGAAGTAAACCCAAGAAGCAGTAGAACCGTTCCTTTCGTAGCTAAAGCAACAGGTGTTCCAATGGCAAGAATTGCAGCACGAGTAACACTTGGAATAGATTTGAGCGACCAAGAAATTCCGAAGCCAACCACTGGACATATCGCAGTAAAGGCTCCTGTATTCCCGTTCATCAAGTTGCAAGGGCTTGATCCAGCACCAGGTCCCGAAATGAAGTCAACCGGTGAAGTATATGGCTCTGATACTAGAGCGGATGTGGCATATCTGAAAGCAAGATTGGCGACAGAAATCCCTGTTGCAAAAGATGGTGGTGCATATCTTACTGTAAGAGATGAGGACAAAGAAGCCTTGGTTCCAATTGCACGTGAATTACAATCTATGGGATTCGCAATTTATGCAACTCCTGGTACGGCCGATGCAATTAGAGCAAGTGATATTGAGGTTCAAACTGTCTATAGAATAAATGATAGAAAGCACCCTGATGCATTAGACTTAATGCGAAAGGGGCAGGTCTCATTCATTGTTAATGTTCCAACGATTTCAGGTGGCGCTGTTAGAGATGGTAACATGATGAGAAGACTTGCTGTGGAGATGAATATCCCATTCGTTACCACAATGTCTGGTGCAATTATGGAAGTAGCAGCAATCAAAGCAAACCGTGAAGTTGATTTGGTGCCTATGAGACTTACAGTTAACTACTGATCAGCTCTCATCATATGCTTCAATAATATACTGAGTTAATGGGCTAGTCCAAGCTAGTTCACTGATTCCATCTTTACCTTCAGAATCGTAAACCCTAACCACATCCTGGACACGAACATTACCCTCACTTGACCTTGCTAGGATTGTTTTTGGCTTCAAAACCTTGCCAGTCCCGTGCGGGTCATATACCGTGTCTAATGCTTCAGCAAGGAACCAGTCTGCTTTATCGGCAGGGTCACCTTCGAAAGTCTTCTTTACTTTCTTAGAGCCAAATAGTCCTCCTGCCTTTTTCTTTGGTGTGGTAGCATTGGATTTCTTCTTTGCAGTTGAGGATTTAGCAGGTGCTTTCTTTTTGGCCTTTGTCTCAGATTTACCCTTTGAAGCAACGCTTCTACCTTCAAATTCGGCTTCTAATTCCTTTCTAATTTTCTTCTCCAACTTCTTACGGATAGCATCTTCATCAACACTATTAGAATCCTTCTTGATATTATCAATAACCGTAAGATAATGCGATGCTACTTGAATTAGTGCAGTTTCCATACTCGCTTCGAGTTGCATTGAAACTACGTCTCCAGAAGAATCTCTCCATTTTCTCCATTGTAACATTGTATTTGCGTGTATGTCAGAGCCACACTTCGGACAGAATGACCTCTTAGGTGGCTTCAAAACTGGGATTGATCTCATCGCCTCAGGGTCAATTCCTTCATGCTCACCACTTGAAACATCGTGAATGTGAGTGCTCGCATCCATACCCAAATTCATTGCATCCCTGAATAATCCATCTGCAAGGTTGATGTCGCCTTTCTGAACCAAAACCCAGCCATCTGTTCCGCGTACGGTCGCTCTTACTGCAGCAGATGCAGCAGCAGATTCACCGAATTGGTAATTTTTGAACACACTGTCAGTTTGGGATTGTTCTGCAGCGGCTAATTCTTTGACATCGGTGTCGTCATCATCTGCAGGTGCAGCGATGCCCAATAGAATTGGATTGGCACCTTCTTCGACTTTGGCAATCATGTCGAATTTTTCAGCCATCGATAGGTCCTCACGTGTCCTAATCACGTCTTTTAATTGGTTTAAATCGTGACCTGTAGCGGTAATAGGTCCACGAACTGTAAGGTCGTTTCCACAGGATAGACAGAACTTCGCTGCCGGTTCGACACCGGCCTCGCAACTCGGACAATATACCCCGGCCATGTGTCGGCAACAACTGTTGATACCTTTCAATCGAACGGTGTGGATAGTCCTAAACTTCCTGATTTCCTTGATTCTAGTTTTAATCGAGTAAATTCAGAACTCTCTGCTTATTGAGTTCGGATAAAATCGGTGCTAATCTCGGACCTTTTTCTACTCCTAGTATTGCCAAGTATAAGTTTCTATAGCCATCTCTCGGGCTAATCTCATTTTGTTTGAAGCAAGAAGAAATGCAATTGCCTATGCTCTCTGGATCCCATTCAGAATCGGTCAATGATAACCTTAGATGATTAATTATGTTAGAGTCAAGACCGTTCATTGGCTCGTCCAATACTTTGATTCGTAATTCTTCTGGGAAGTGTGGACCCCTGATCCAGTTTTTCATACGCATTAATCGGTCAGAAACATTCTCTCCTACAGAATTGAATATCTCTTCGTCTGATTTAACTTGAGCAAGCATCGCTAAGTGTCTAAACGAGACATTTGTATTTTCAACTTCACCTATTATACTCATCCGCAGTGCACCTTCTGCGTCCTCTAGGGCAACCTTCTGCCTTCTTGATAATGATTGGTCTTCCATTTCAGAATCAATATCCCTCGCCAGTAATCTTTCGTATTCATCTGCAAGTTCTACCAAAGACATTCCAGCATCGAAAGTAATCGCTTTCTTGGGCTTTGTAGATGCGATTAGATATCGTAGAATTTCTGGAGGTACTAATTCAAGGGCTTCTAAGGGCCCGATTGTGTTTCCAGTTGATGACGACATAGCTCCTTGACCTTTCAATGAAATCCATTCGTAAACCAGTGGATGAGGGGGGTTGTCGCCGAATAAAGTGGAGATTTCTTTTCCGGTAGCGTATGATCCACCAGCCGCTCCGTGGTCCTTTCCAAACGGTTCACAAGTGACACCTACCCATCCCCATTTTGCAGGCCAGTCAATCCTCCAGGGGAGTTTGCCATCTGCTTTGTTAAGGTCCGATTTACCAGGTGCGCCGTCTTGTTCCCAGTGAATATATGGCCAATCAAATCCAGTTACAGTTACTCCATCGAGGCTTCCATTGTGTCCATATGGGTTGTATGGAAACCAGTCTTCTGCAAGTTCGCGACCACTTACTCTTTCAATTATCTCACGAATTTCATCTGCTTTTTCACAAGCGATTCTAGATTTTTCTGCAAATTCACCATTAGCATATGATGTGTAATTGTCTATTATACGAGGTCTAACGTCGATTTGTTCTAGTGCTGCTAAGAAGGGTTCTAGGAAATGTTCTGAGTAACTTCTACCGTCAGTTCCTGGTTTACCATTTTCATCAGGAGCAGGTATAGTTGCAAGTGCGCATCCGATATACATCTCATATTCATCTGACAAGAAAGGATAGACTTTACGAAGTGGGTCTGCTGAATCCACAATGAACACAAATTCAGCATCTAGTCCAGCGTTTTTACAAGCCCTGGTTACCATGTCGCCAGTCAGAATTTCTCTCAGGTGACCTATGTGGAATTCTCCACTTGGAGTAATTCCTGATGCGATTATGTGTTTATTTCCGCGATGGGACAGTGTCTGTGCTGCGAAATCTGCCCAATGCAAGAGATCACCTCAAACAACTGCTGCTCGGATAATCCCTCTCAGAGGAACTTCATCGATTTCATTTCTGACGGTTTTGTTTACTAAAACCAAACACAATGACACCTCAGCACCGGCTTCTCGCATGGCATCTATGGTTCTAGACATTGTAACACCTGTTGATAGAACGTCATCAACTATTGCAACTCTCTTGCCTGCGACTTGCCCATATTTGTTGGATAGAGAACCCATTCCGGCATCCCCGTCCACGTTTCTATGGATTGCAACCTCGCACCCAAGTTGACTTGCGACTTCATTTGCAAATAATACTCCGTTAATCGATATTCCAACAACGGTATCGATTGAATCCCCACATTCTTCAGCAGCGACATCAGCCATTATAGCTCCAATTGCTGCAATTCTTTGAGGCCTAACGCCTATTGTTCTCCAACCGATTCTGACATCTTGTGGCTTCTCATTTACGCTACTATCCGCAATCAACCAAGAAATCGTATCTTGAGAGAGTGATAGTTCGTCAGCAATCTGCTGTGAATTTAGTCCATCTTTTCGTAAATTAGAGACCATGTTTCGCAATTGTTCGATGCTCAAGCCTTGCTCCATGTTCTATATCTGGAAGTAACTTAGACATCAAACCATCGTTAACAATTAGGCAAAAATGCGGAAACCCTCAAATGGGGCGGGCTCGGCGAGGGGACTGATGTCAGAGTTTGAGTACGAGTCTTTGCTTGATAGAGCTAGGTCAAATATTCCTGAAGAAATCTCTAATCGTGCACGTTGGACTCTTCCAGATCCTCAGATTATGATCGAAGGTTCAAACACAATTTTCCGTAATTTCACAGAAGTTGTAAATCATATGGAAAGAGACGACAATCACGTATACCAATTCATGCTTAATGAGTTAGGAACAGCGGGTTCAAGAGACGGCCCTCGTGCTCGTTTCAAAGGTAGAATTCCTCCAAAGAGATTGAAGAAAGCAATTGTGAATTACGTAAATGCATACATTAAGTGTGTGCAATGTAATGCACCAGATACTCATTTCATCAAAGAGGGAAGAACTACTCTGCTAAAGTGTCAGGCTTGTGGTGCAACTCGACCAGTCAAGCTGTGATATCAAGAAGGTATTCTGTTGGTAGGCTTCCGCCTTCGAGATAATCTACTAATCTCGGGATCGCCTCTTTCGAGATTTTGAACCATTCTCCTTGCGGGTAAATCACACAGGTCGGCCCAGATTCACAAAAATCTAGGCATCCTGATTTCTGAACTCTAACGTCCATGATTCCCTTTTCCCTTGTTGCAAATTTGAACTCTCTCATCAAATCCAGTGAATCTTTTTCAGAGCAGCACCCTCTTACGGAACCTTCTGGTCTAGTATGCCCACAAACAAATGCGTGCATTCTGTATCCTGGAATCTCTCTGCCTTTAGGGTCCATTGCCCGCCACCTCATCAATTGCATTTGCAAGTTTGTGGTCACGTTCGGTAATGCCCCCAACATCATGGCTCCATGTTTTGATAACGACTTTGCCCCAACTTAGGATAAATTCTGCATGATGGTCTTGATCCTCACAAATTTGACCAGCCAAATTGACAAATTCAAGGGCTTTTGCAAAGTCAGGGAATTCAAACGCCTTCTCTAAGTGATGGTCGTCAACTTCATCCCAAGACAAGTTATCATCCCCAAAGGTGTGAGTCATCGTTGCCTTTGGTCTTCTTCTCAACCTTTTCATGGAGGTTTGTTCTTCGCTTCTGGTCTGCCCTTTCGAATTCTAGCAATTCTTTGTCATCGATATATGCAGGCCTAGTGTGCGCAACTAATACGATCTTAACAATCACTTCTCGGGCGATGTAGGAATGTTCTCCTTCAGCGGTTAATATTTCTAGTGAAGATTTTCCAGAGGACAATAGTCGCCCCTGTATCCAAGTAGCGTCGTCATCTCTTAAGGCTCTGGCATCTAATTGAACTTTGACTAAATCATCCTTCCTCAAACCATGCCTGCGCTCCATCAAGTCGCCTGTGTGGACACTTTGTAACTCACTAATATCTGGTGAACCTAGGTCTTTCCACATCTTCTTTGCCCACTTCGGTAGGTCTGCCATGTTCCTCTGTTAGGGCTCCTCCTTCTAAGCCCTAACGCATACAAAAATCACCTTACAATTGAAAAGCGAAAGACTACCCCGGCAAATTGGAGGCATCCAGATGAAAGTGGTATGGAGAGACTTGGTCACCGTACTCACTGAAGAAGAGGTGCTTGACAAGGGTTTCAGCAGAGCTAAGAAATCTGCTGATAGAGTTGAAGACCCTGTAAAGGTCTTCAGAGTTAGAAAACAGTTAACCAGGATGGTGCAGACAGCAGCCGATGTAATGTCACAGTATCTTGAAGATACTGAGAAGTCATGGCCAAGTCTTGACCAAATGCCGATTTTTGACAAGGCTATGGTTGATGCGTGTGTAGGCTGTGATGATTACAGGCATCATCTCTCGATGCTTGGTTGGGGAGCAAAGCAAATGAGAAAAATTGCTAAACAAAATTCAGACAAGATAATCCGCTCTGCCCGATTTGAAGTAATGCATGATGCTCGAAAAGAAGCCTATGGTCGTCTATCTAGCATCATGAGGAGAGTTGGTCCATCATTGGATTGGTTGCATGAAAGCAGAATGATTCTCAGACAATTGCCTGTAATTGACCAAGTATGCCCCACAATAGTTGTGTGTGGTGCTCCCAATGTTGGAAAAAGCGCATTCATTTCATCACTATCCAGTGGAAATATGGAAGTCAATCATTATCCATTCACTACCAAACAACTTCACGTTGGGCATTTCAAGCACCGAAGAGTTCCGCATCAAATGGTTGACACTCCTGGGCTTCTTGATAGACCGATGGATGATAGAAATGCAATAGAGATGCAGGCCATTGCAGCAATAGAGCATGTTGGTAGTTTGTGCATATTTTTGATGGATATTTCAGAACAGTGTGGAACTTCCTTAGAAGACCAGCACAATCTTTTGGATGAAGTTAAAGCACTACTGCCTGATATCGACATGATTGTTGTGGTTTCTAAGGCAGATCTTATGGAGCCAAGACCAGGAAACTGGGACGAAGTTGCACAGTCAGAATCTCAATGGGACGGTGAAGGTGAACCTCCTCTTCCTGTGCTATTGGATGAAGAAGGATGTGTCACAATATCCTCTTTGGATGGGGTTGGAGTTACTGCATTAAGACTGGAAATAGTCAGGCGATGCAAAGAAAATATGGCTAGTGACCCGCTTCTTTTGCCAGATGGCTGGCATAGAAAGTCCTAACCAAAGATTCCGACAGAACTCAGTAATATTGGAACGAAGAATATTCCCACGAATATGAAAAACATGATTCGCATAATTCTATCATTTTTATCCCGTTTCTCAAGGGCTGATTCACAGTCTGCGCTTTTACAAATTCTGGGTTCTGCCTTAACATCAATATTCATCCCGCAGATTCTGCAGTGTTTGTGTGCACCAATGTGAGAACTAATTTTAGAGCGAGTGTTGTTTATTTTCTTGCTAACTTTGTCTTTGATTGCTTTTGCATCCACCATATTATCACTCCACATTAACTAAAGTTCCAATGAATGGCCTACCTTCGAGTGCATCTTCAATTCTATTCAAATCTCTCCCATCCAATACTGCTAATTTGATGCTGGCATCCATTGCCCATTTAACCGCTACTGGGTCAACTGCAGCAGAACCTCCTGGGCCTAGTGGCTTGGTTCCAGTAATTTCTGCTAATTCAGACAGAGTCATTTCTTCAATCGGTTTTGCATCTGAATATTTTCTAGGGTCTTTGTCATGGACATGGCTCACATTGGTTGCAATCACACAATGAGGTGACCCACAATCCCTTGCAAGTGCTACAGAAACGGCATCCGTTGTGTGGCCGGGAGTAGTTCCTCCCATCACAACGATGTTGTGAGTTTCAAGTAATTCTGCTGCTTCATTAGTTGTAGTTGGAATAATTGGAGATACATTACATCCAATTTCTTGCAATGCTTGTTGTAGAATTGTTGCATTAAGTCGGGTGGCAGCAATTCCGACATTGTCCAGTCTATAGGGGTCTGAAAAAGATTCTTTTGCTAGATCAATTGCCTCTCTAGCTGGTAATCCTCCTCCAACAACAATTCCTAATTTGCGTCCATTTCCTTCAAAGTGGACAGCCATTTGACGTAATTGTCCAAACCACATCGACCTCTCAATAGCCTCTTCTGGTCTCAGAAGTGAACCTCCGAGTGCGACTATTTGGGTCGGCATTGCCCCTGTCTGGAAGTCGACCATTGATGATGCTTACTTCTCAGAAGGCTTCAAAGTCCCCACCTCAGCCCTTAGGGCTGGGGGAGACCTGTATGAGTGATGATCCAGAACAGGCTACCCGTAGACTAAAACTCAAATTAGCACTGGAAGACCTCCGTGAAATGAAAGGATACGGAACAGAACTCGTAACCGTGATTATACCGCCTGATCGGCAGGTTTCCGATGCTCGCCAAATGCTTCAAAATGAGCACGGGCAGGCTGCTAATATCAAGTCTAAGTCCACAAAAAAGAATGTCCAAGGAGCAATCGAATCTGCAATTTCATCCCTATCAAAATACAGAGATGCTGGTGATAGAGGAATCGCTTTGTTTACCGGTGCTATTATTGTTGGAAACAATAAAACTCGACATGTTACTGTCGTAATTGATGACCCACCGAAGCCATTACTTTCGTTTAGGTATCGCTGTGACTCAAGATTTGAGTTGACACAGTTGGAAGATATGCTAATCGACAAGAAATCCTATGGCTTGTTTGTGATCGACCGTTCTGAAGCGGCATATGGGATTGCAAGTGGGAAAAGAATTCACGTCCAAGAACACCTAGTCTCCAACATTATGGGTAAACATCGACAAGGTGGTCAATCCGCTCAACGTTTCGAGCGATTGATTGAGGAAGCAGCTCATAATTTCTTCAAACGTGCTACAGAACATGCTTGTTCTTATTGGCTGCCAGAATTGGAAAATATCCAAGCCATAATTATTGGAGGTCCTGGTGCAACTAAGGATTTCGTTTTCAAAAACGATTACTTCCATCACGAAATCACCAAGAAAATAGCGAAGACTACTTTCGATGTTGGATATTCTAACGAGAGTGGTGTCAGAGAACTGGTCGACAATGCAGGCAGCCTTATGGGCGAAATAGAGTTGGATGCGGAAAGAAAAGTGGTTACTGAATTCCTTGAGGAATTAGTCAAATCAAGCCCGAAAGCAACCTATGGTGAAGCAATGATTAGACAGGCACTGGAACAAGGTGCTGTTGCGAAACTGCTCATCAGTGAGGGCATGAGGAAGAATGTTGTCGAAATCAAATGTAACTCATGTGGCAATGAATGGTCAACTAGCATTGGCAGGATGGATGCATTACCTGCATGCCGTAGTTGCAAAGCGGATGGAGATAATCTAACTGAGATTAGCTCGGTTTCATTGATAGATGAGTTCTCTGATTTAGCAGCCAAAGGACGCTCTGAGGTCAAATTCATATCCACTGATACTGAAGAAGGCGCACAACTAGATTCCGGATTTGGAGGTCTCGCTGCTGTTCTACGCTACCCAATAATGTGAGGGCTTTTTATGGAAATTCTTCGGACAATTGTTGAACCATCACTTGAGTCAGCACTTGCTGACATTGGAGTAAGTGGTGATTTTTGGAGAAAGGCTCTCGGTGTAAGTAGAGAGAAAGACCAAGGTGATTTGTCTCTTCCTTGCTTCCCATTTGCAAAGCAACTTGGTCGCAATCCTAACGAGATTGCTTCAGAATTAGCGAATCTTATTTCAGGCGACTTTGATGTTTCAGCAACAGGCGGTTATGTCAATTTCAAAGCACGCTCAAATTGGCTGGCTGATAATGTGATGGAGATTGAAATCTCTCAAGGTTCAAAAGATGTTTTGATCGAGCACACAAGTGCCAATCCAAATGGGCCATTCCATGTGGGAAGAGCCAGAAATGCAATTCTAGGAGACACACTTGTTCGTTTGAATAGGCTTTTTGGGAACAATGTCCGAGCAGAATATTATGTTGACGACATGGGTAAGCAAGTCGGTGTTTTGGCATGGGCTCTACAGAATCTTAGCAAAGAGAAAGTAGACCAAATTTTAAACGACCAAGATAATCTCAATCCAAAGTGGTCTGGAAAGATGGATCACGTGACAGTTCGTTGGTATCAAGCAGCACAGAACTTACGCTCTAATGATGGTGCTGAAGAAATAGAACAGGCGATTGGCAAGCTAGTCCACGCATCAGAGCATGGCGACAACTTGGTTCTTTCACAATTCGAAAAGGCCTACAAGCCAGTTCTAGATGGGATGCTAGAGACTCTGTCACGACTTGGAATAGATTTTGACACGTTTACTAAAGAATCCAAATTCGTAGTTGATGGTTCGGTATCTTCTTTGATGGAGCGTTTGGCAAATCTTGAGATTAATGGGGTTGCAGATAATGGCGCTCATTATCTCGACTTGGGTCAAAGAGGGCTAAAGGGTAAGACTGAATTCTTCTATAGAAGAGGAGATGGCTCTTCACTCTATGCTACGCGAGATGTAGCATATCATATGTGGAAATGGCAGCAGTGTGGCAACCTAATCAATATCTTGGGAGAGGACCATAAATTACAGGCTAAGCAAGTAGGAATGACATTAAGCGAATTAGGTGAAAAAGTTCCTGAAGTCATGTTCTACGCATTCATCAAGCTTCCAGAAGGAAAGATGAGTACTCGTAAAGGAAATGTAGTATTCATGGATGATTTGCTTGAAGAAGCAAAAGAACATGCTGCCGAGGTGGTCAAAGAACTCAGAAGTGATCTATCAGATGATGAAATCAACACAATTTCAGAAGCCGTAGGCGTCTCAGCAGTGCGATTTAACATAGTTAAGGTAAGTCCTGACAAAGGATTTACTTTCCGTTGGGAAGATGCTCTTTCGTTTGAAGGTGAAAGTGCACCTTTCGTAATGTATTCTCACACTAGAGCATGTTCAATTGCAAGAAAAGTTGGTCGCAAATCTAAGTCAGTAAAACCTGAAGAGATTGTTCCCGCAATGCATGAAATGCTTAGATGCATGGCCAACTACCCCGATAAGTTGAGCATTGCAGTAAACGAAAACAAGCCTCACATATTCGCTTTATACATGCTAGAACTAGCTACTGCGTACAACTCGTTTTACAGAGATTGTCATGTGATAATTGAAGGGGAGGTTAATGAGTTCAATTACGCGGTTAGCGAAAAAGCAAGAGAATTGCTAAGGTTAGGGATGCAAGGAGTTGGCATCATTCCTCTGGAATCGATGTGAATGCATCTTCTGGAGTTCTACCTGCCGCTTCAATTTCGGCACCAATAATCCGTAACTCGCTCAATGCATCTTCAATGTTTTCTACTTGTTTCAAAAATCTAGTTGGAGGCCAACCTAGGTCGATTTTACCTGGTTCAAGAGTTGACTCTTCGATCCATGCTTCACACAAATTACCTGTGCACATAGCAGAATATGTCTCCAAGTCTATCCAAAAAGTCCTCCGTTTGCAAACTGGACAATCTCTACAATGCATGCTAGAAAGAACTGTCATACCATTTTCTCCAACTTGGTCAATCTCCCAAATGACTAAGTCTGAACGTGTCAAAGACATTAAGTGAGATTTGCTCAAGAATTTCCTCAACACCTTCCAGGCAATTTCTTCCGAGGAAAAAACACCTAGTCCGATAGTGCCTCCATCCTCCTCTGTGACCGAGGGTACGAACACCCTAGATGGTTGGCTCATAGAGGTGGCAGACACATTGAGGCCTTCAATCCCTCGTCCATTCATGCTCAACTATTGCTAATCCACCGGGGTGTGGGAATGGGGCGTCTGGTTTTTCAATCCTGATTGAGATTGCACTAATCAAAGAATTTCTAGAAAGATTTGCAACAAGTTTGCTGCACAGTGTTTCCATCAAATTTACTGGTTCTGAATTAACAATTTCAGTATCTACGGCTGCTTGTAAATCTGCATAATTGACTGTTTGTTCAATGTCATCTGCAATGTCATCATTTCCCAATGTAGCCCATATTGAGACTACAAATGGCTGCTCATCTGTCTTTTCATAATCGAAGACGCCATGTTTGGCTACAACTTCGTACGATTCCAGTCCTACTCTAGTGGGCATAGGATCACTCTTCTCTTTCGTGAACCCAAATTAGATGGTAACCAAATTGAGTCTTCACTGGTGGAGATACAGTCTTGAGTGGAGTATTCCAAACTGCTTCTTCGAATTCCCTAACCATTTGCCCCTTTCTAAACCAGCCAAGGTCTCCACCTTTCTGACTTGATGGGCATGTGGATTTTTTCCGTGCGGTTTTTTGGAAATCTTTGAGTTTCTTGATATTTGTAGCAAGTTGGGTTGCTTCACCCTTGCTTTTGACTAAAATGTGGCTTGCATGTGCGCTTGGCTTCACCATATTTACACCTCACTCATCCGGGTTGTATGCTAGGAACTTCATGTAGTTTCCATATATCGTTGCGGAGATTCCAAGACTCTCGACGTTTAATCTTGATATGTCGTCAAGATAGGTGTGGTATTCAAGAGAACCGCTACCGTAGCATACCGCTGCCCTACCTATCGTATTTCCACCATCTAGGTTGTAAACAAACGGGCAATGGTCTGAATTGCATGGCATGCCATTGGATTCTCCCTTTGCTCCATCATACAATCCAAGGTTGATTTTGTATTTCTCTGCCATCTCTGGATTGTCTTTCTTGTACTCCTCAGCTAATGCTTCAATATGCTTGTAATCATCAGGATGGTTCGTGAAAAGAGTCACTGAGTTCCCTCGGTCTTCATAATCGATGTCCACGTGATTCATATCTAAGTTGACATACAATCTCAAATTCTCTGCTAATTCTTGGTTCATTTCATCAACATAAGCAATTGAGCCCCAGAGTCCTTCTTCCTCTCCTCCCCATGTACAGAATCTTAGCGTTCTGTCAGGTTCGCCATTTTCAGCAATGTATTCAGAGAACATTGTTGCTATTTCTAAGACCGTTGCGGTTCCTGATGTATCATCTACTGCTCCAGGTGCATGGTAGACCGTATCGTGGTGTCCACCTACAATTAGCAATTCACTGCTCTTTCCATAGTATGTCCCACATGGCACTCTTATGGTTAACTCCTCATCATTTGTTACATCCATAATCATCTCAATTCTTCCCGTGCCATTGATTACTACGGATTCTAATATTTCTCCAGCATCCTTGCTCATTGCAATGAATGCCATTTCAGTTGGCATACTTCCTCCATTTGCTTGAAGGATTGCACTATGGCTAGTTCCTTTGAAAATTGGGACACAATCATTACCCTCAATGGCACCACAATTGTAGTTCTTATTTACTCTAATTATGGACGCAAGGTCGTTTTCTATAGCACGAACCATAATGTCTGTATTACTCGGAACAGAACCTCCTCCTACAAGGTATCCAATCTTGCCTTGGGCGGCAGCCCAAAGTGAATCATCAGATCCATTGCCCAGATGAACAACCTCCATGTTTTGGTCGAAAGTAAATGATGACTGTCCCGAGAATCCTTGGATTACATAGTCCATCCTGTGGTTGAAGGCGGTTACTTGTTGACCTCCATCTGCTGGCGAACAAGGCGCAATTCCAAGTCCACCTAACGCTCCAGGGACACAAACTCTGAGACTTGGTTCGCTGTTTACACTGTGCATTGGGACTTCATAGGTGTGAAGAGTTGATTGGTATCCTAATTCCTCAAAGAGGTCATTGATGTATTCAGCAGTAGCTTGTTCTTCTGCAGTACCACTCATCCTACCTTTCCAATCAGGGTGGCCTAGTGCCAATAAATCATCGATATATCCTCGAGTCCTGTCAGTGTCATATTGCAAAGATACTCCATAGTCTACCGGTTCCTCGTCCAAATAGAAATACAGAACTGTCGATGAGACAAAAAGAATTGCTAGCATTCCTGCGATTGCAGTCGAACTCTGGAGAAATTCTAATGCAGAGCGTCTATTGCTTGCTTCACTCCATTCCTCGGCTATTTCTGCAGAAATCACATCATCTTCAGTCATTGATTTCCTCTCCAGTCCACCGCTTGGTCAGGTCGTTATCTCTGCCGAGGTGGTCAAGGATTCGTGCAACTATGAAGTCAATTAAGTCATCCATTGTTTGTGGGAGATTGTAGAACCCTGGGGATGCGGGAATAATTATCGCCCCCCATGCTGAAAGTTTAGCCATATTCTCTAAGTGCACAGTTGCATATGGCGCCTCTCTTGGAACCATGATCAATTTTCTGCGCTCCTTCATAGCCACAATCGCCGATCTAGTTGCTAAGTTGTCGCCTATTCCAGCAGCAAGTTTCCCTAGTGTTGTTCCACTACAAGGGCAAATCACAACTGCATCTATCTCTGCAGAACCGGACGCTGACTTTGCCGCAATGTCCTTGTTTTCTTCAAGAACCGCACCTGTTTTTTCAGCTAGTGCTTCGGGTGTTAGCCCATCGCATTCATGGGCCATGGTTATTCTGCCAGATTCGGTAACAACTAATCTGACCTCCTTGCCGAGTATTTCTGCAAGCCTAACTCCATAAATTGAGCCCGAGGCACCAGAGATAACAAGAACAACCTCGCCCATCAGTTAAACCTTCAACTAATCATCTATCAAGTTATGTCCATCGCTGTAGAAATTACTTTCTCTAATACCTCAACTGCTTTAGCAAAAGATTCAGGGTCTATAGACCAACCTACTCTAAGCCAGTCGTCAAGTCCAGAATCGAACATACAACCAGGCACTGCTAACAATCCAAACTCTTTCCCAATCGTATCAATCATCTCCATTGTATCGATGCCGGGGATTCTGAATGCTCCAAACACTCCATACGGAGGTGGATTCCATTCTATTCCTAGTCTTGACAAACACTGTTCTAGGATTGGAAGGTTCATCTCTCTGTAATATTCGATTAGGTCCACGGGCTCATGTAAGCGATCTTTGATTCTATCTGCAACTCTGATCACAGGGCTGGACATTATTCCCGCCATATTGTGGAACGTGTTTTCAGCATTAGCAATTATTTCTTGTGATGCAATCATCCACCCATACCTAATTTGACCCAAGCCATGCACTTTAGTCAAGGATGAGATGCTAACGCAGTTATCTCCTTCCTCAAAGAACGGCTTCCAATTTCTATCCGCTCCCGAATATACTTCATCACTGATTATTCTGACCTCATGTCTTTTACATGCCTCGATTAACCACTTTCTGTCCTCGTCGGTATAGGTCCATCCCACAGGGTTTAGTTGTGGGCATATTGTAAGTAAGTCCACTTGAGATAGTACTTCATCCCAAGCCTCTCTATCGATTATCCATTCCTTTTCAGTTGGTAATCTTCTGACTGTAATTGTCTCAAGTCCTAGGATTCTAGCAGTCTGGCTTTGCGGGCCATAAGATGGCATCTCAACGGCAACCTTTCCTCCTCTTGATGCAGAAGCTATGGCAATGCCAAGTGCTTGGGTTGCTCCATGTGTTAGATGTATTTGTTCTACGGGAACGTTATACATCTTGCTAACCATTTCTCTGTCTTCTACACCTGGGCCTCTGTGATCCTTCCAAATATCTTCGAAACTTCCCAATTCCCATGGAAATTGCAGACCCGAAAAAGAGAGATTGTGTTCTCTCATTTCCTTTAGTCTAGGGATATACCATTTTAGATAAGAGACAGGAGGGATATCGTCTCCTTTTGCAGGCCCTCCTGATACAGGGTGGTGTCCATCCATGATACTCTGAAAGCAAACTAACTAATGAATGATTCATTCTTCATGCATTTCTCTTTGCAATACTGCACAGTTATTCAATAGCGACTGTAGAATCTCATCCTTTGAGAGTTTGAATCCTATTGCTGAAAGGCTTGTTGTTGTATCTTGACCAAGTCCACATCCGCTAACCATCTCCACTCTTCCCGGTGGAGTATCATAATTTATTGTCAATCCATGACGGCTTGTCCATCTAAGGAAAGACAATCCAATTGAGCAAATTTTGTTTTTTCCAACCCAGACTCCTTGCATTCTTTCATCTCTTGTTGCTTCTATTCCGTGTTCGTTGAGCGAGTTGATTACCCACTGTTCTAGAACCGAGATTACTGCTTTAACATTTGATTCTCCTGCTAAATCCCACTTGAAGATTGGATAGATCACAATTTGGCCAGGGCCATGCCAAGTTAAGCCCCCTCCTCTATCTACAGAGCGGGTTTCATAATTCTCTGGAGGTAAGATTCCATCATTTCTTGCCCTTGGCCCTACTGTTACTACTTCATCATGTTCGCAGATTAACAAAGTGTCAATAATTTCGTCTTCGATTCTCTTCGCCTGCATGATTCGCATCAACTCGTCAGCCTCTTGGTGTCTAATCTTCCCAAGATGATTGATTACGAATTTACGCATTTAAATCCCTCAAAATCTTCCACTACTTCCAAATCCACCTTTTCCTCTTTCTGTGGTGGATAAATCTTCAACGCTCACTTCTTTGTATGATGTAACGGGTATAGGAGCAATCAACATTTGTGCAACTCTCTCTCCTTTCGATAATTGTATTGAATCTCCTTCTCCAATCCATGTGGCTAGAACCATCAATTCACCCCTGTAATCGGAATCAATGGTACCTACTCCATTTGGCATAATCATGCCTTTTGCTCCTAGTGATGATCTAGAACGAATCTGTCCTTCCCACCCCTCTGGGATCGCAACTGCAATTCCAGTCCTAATTTTCGTTGATGAGCCTTTTCTTACTGTGGTGTCTTCAAGAGCTCTCAAATCCCAGCCGGCGGCAGACTTGCTACCTTGTGTCGGAGCAGATGCATTTGGGTCTAGTTTTGCAAAAAGTACTTGCACATTCTGGCGCATGGTGCAATCCACAGAGAGGGTGCTATCAATGTCTTTGGGTGGCGAGTGCACCTTTTTTGCCGGCGAATGTTGTTTTTCGGAATGATATATACCACAATAATTCAACTGTGTACGACGATTCTGTCTTCTGATTTCTCCAGTAGAAATCACGGTCTTGAACATCTCTTGATTACATAACACTATATGCTCGTTTACACGGCCAACGTATTCCACCGCGAGCGAATAACGGGAGGTAGACAAGATGACGCCAGAATCACAAAATCAAGACGGCTTTGACCTAGACCTTTCTTCAGAGTTCGTAGAACCTATGCTTAGAGAATCACTAGACCGATTTGTTCTGTTTCCTATAGAGCATGCAGAGGTCTGGGAGATGTACAAAAAACATGCAGCATCTTTCTGGACTGCAGAGGAAATAGACCTCGCGGAAGATGCAAAGGATTGGGCTACACTTTCTGCTGATGAGCAGCACTTTTTGAAACACGTTTTAGCGTTCTTTGCCGCATCAGATGGTATTGTAAACGAGAATTTGGTCGTAAATTTCGCTAATGAAGTACAATGGGCAGAAGCCCGCACATTCTATGGTTTCCAGATTATGATGGAGAACATACATGCTGAAACCTACTCTTTACTTATTGACACTTACATCAAAGATCCTGTGGAGAAAGACCACTTATTCAAGGCTCTAGAGACTGTTCCATCAGTCGAAAAGAAGGGCAAGTGGGCGTTACGCTGGCTAGATCAAAAGCGAGCCTCATTCGCTGAAAGACTAGTTGCATTTGCTGCGGTTGAAGGAATCTTCTTCTCAGGTTCATTCTGTGCGATATTTTGGCTCAAGAAGCGAGGATTAATGCCTGGTTTGACTTTCTCAAATGAATTGATAAGCAGGGATGAAGGGCTACATTGTGACTTCGCATGTTTACTCCATTCTATGCTAGTAAGAGGCGCAGGAGATATGAAGATTAGTCAAATCATTTCTGAGGCAGTAGAGATAGAAATCGAATTCGTTACAAGCGCTCTACCTGTGTCTTTGATTGGAATGAATGCAGATCTCATGAAACAGTACATACACTTCGTTGCCGATAGATTGTTGGTAGCCTTTGGTGTTCCAAAACAATATCACGCAGAGAATCCATTCCCGTGGATGGAAATGATTTCAATGCAAGGAAAGACGAACTTCTTCGAGAAGAGGGTCGGCGAGTATCAGAAGGCTGGTGTGATGGGATCATCTAGTCTCGGAGCGGTCCAACAACGCTTCTCGATGGAGGAAGACTTCTAAACCGTCCGCGTCCGAGCCCGGATGCTGCACGCTCACAAGGAAACGAATCAGGGGGACAGAAGAAATGGGTCTACAAGTAGTAAAAAGGAACGGAGAAAAAGAAGACGTAAGGTTCGATGCGATTCAGGAAAAACTGTCAAGGCTTTCTGAAGGTTTGAATCAAGATTGGGTAGATCCAGGATTGGTTTCGAAACTGGTTATCGAAGGTCTATACGATGGCGTTACTACTACTGAACTAGATGAACTTGCAGCTGAAACCGCTGCATCTCTTGCTGCACAACACCCTGATTACTCCAAACTTGCAGCAAGAATCTGTGTAGACAATCTCCACCGTTCCACTAAGGATGTCTTCAGTGAAGTAGTTTCGGATTTGAGAAATTACATGGATTCTGAATCGGGTAAGCATGCTCCACTAATTTCAGAAGAAGTATACAACATCATCATGGAAAACAAGGATATTCTTGATGCTCACATCGATTACGGCCGTGACCACAATTACGACTACTTTGGTTTCAAAACATTGGAGCGCTCTTACTTGTTGAAATTGGATGGTACGGTTGCAGAACGCCCACAACACATGTTGATGCGTGTGGCTGTTGGTATACATCACGCCAATATCGAAAAAGCCCTGGAGACTTATGATTTGATGAGTGAGGGGTGGTTTACTCACGCAACTCCGACCCTATTCAACTCCGGGACACCTACTCCACAAATGTCCTCTTGCTTCCTTCTAACAATGATTGAAGATTCACTTGATGGAATCTATGATACTCTGAAGCAGTGTGCTAGAATCTCAAAGTCTGCAGGTGGTATTGGTCTATCGATTCACCAAATCAGGTCAAAGGGATCCTACATCAAGGGAACCAACGGTCACTCAAACGGACTAGTCCCAATGTTGAGAGTATTCAACGACACAGCTCGCTATGTCGACCAAGGCGGTGGAAAGCGCAAGGGTAGTATCGCAATTTACCTAGAGCCTTGGCACCCTGATATCTTTGAATTCCTAGACCTAAGGAAGAACCACGGTAAGGAAGAGATGAGAGCACGTGATTTATTCTATGCTCTTTGGACTCCGGACCTATTCATGGAAAGAGTAGAGGCTAACGGAGAATGGTCTCTGTTCTGCCCTAATGAATGCCCAGATCTACACGACACATACGGTGACGAATTCCGTGCACTCTATGCTAAGTATGAATCAGAAGGTCGTGCAAGAAAGACCATCAAGGCTAGAGAACTATGGGATGCAATTACACAATCACAAATTGAGACTGGAACTCCATACATGCTCTACAAGGATGCATGTAACGAGAAGTCCAACCAGAAGAATTTGGGAACAATCAGGTCTTCAAACCTATGTACTGAGATTCTCGAATACACCGCACCTGATGAAGTAGCAGTTTGCAACCTAGCATCCATTGCATTACCTAAGTTCGTCAATGCAGCAGATGGTTCATTCGACCACCAGAAGTTGTTCGATGTAACATACCACGCAACAGGTAACCTAAATCGTGTCATTGACGTTAACTTCTATCCAGTAAAGGAAGCAGAAAACTCCAACATGCGCCACAGGCCAATCGGACTTGGTGTCCAAGGACTTGCTGACACATTTGCAATGCTTAAGTTGCCATTCGAGTCAGACCAGGCAAAGCAACTTAACAAGGAAATTTTCGAGACAATCTACTTTGCTTCTTGCTCCGCAAGTCTAGATGCTGCAAAGGAAGAGGGGCCTTACTCCACCTTCGCTGGCTCACCTGCTAGCAAGGGATTACTACAACCAGACCTATGGGGAATGACAGACCATTCTGGACGCTGGGACTGGAACACGCTAAGGGCTCAAATTATGGAGAACGGAATGCGGAACTCTCTGATGGTTGCACCAATGCCAACAGCTTCTACAAGCCAAATTCTAGGAAATAACGAGTGCTTCGAAGCATTCACCTCAAACCTATATGTTCGCAGAACATTGTCTGGAGAATTCATTGTCCTAAACAAGCACCTAGTTAACGACCTAATCGAGAGAGGTCTGTGGTCAATGGCAATGAAGGATGAAATCCTAAGGCACAAAGGTAGCGTCCAAGCGATCGCAAATATTCCTGAAGACTTGAAGACTCTATACAAGACCACATGGGAAATCAAGCAAAAGCACGTTATTGACATGGCTGCTGACCGTGGTGCATACATAGACCAGAGCCAGTCTCTGAACATCCACATGATTGATGCAAACCCAGCAAAGGTAACATCAATGCACTTCTATGGATGGAGAAAGGGATTGAAGACTGGAATGTATTATCTAAGAACCAAGGCAGCTGCAGACGCAATTCAGTTCACTGTTGAGCAAAAGGCGGCTGAAGACGAGACTGTTGAGGGATTGGCTAGCCGTGCGGAAGCAACAAGCATGGAAGCAATTGCATGTTCCCTTGATTCTCCTGATGATGACTGCCTAATGTGTGGTTCATGATTTACACAGGTTGACCTGGGTGAATTGGTAACAATTACGAGGAATGCCCTTTGTATTCCTGCAGTTTCAATGGGTACCCTCTGAGTCAAACCACATAAAACAGTGGTCTGAAGGCCTAATTCAAATGATTCCTAGAAGGCTGAATTCAGCCACCACGGCTTTATTATAAACCCTAGCAGCAGCAGTTAGTGACTACTATGCAAGATCAATCCCGAAGTTGGGAAACATTAGATCGAAATGAGCGACTTTTAGTCGTACTGCGTCTAATTGAGAAAACCGATAATGCAATTGGTTGTGCAGAAAAAACATCTAAAAAACGAGATATATGTCATTTAGGACAGCATCCTCAAGCCATGTATTGGCTTCTCCGAGACGGTATATACGACCCTTATATCGAATCGAACAAATATGCAGATTGTACACGGCGTACGGAAAAATCCGGAGACATCATCAGAAGAAAACTACAAGACACACTTGTAAATGAGAAAATAGAATCTCAATTTGGGTCTTTAAATTCAAAGATACCTTTCTTGACAGATCAAGGAAGAGACCGTGCCGATCAATTGCTATCCGAAATTGAAGAAACTGTCAATCTCCCTCCCGATTGGTTCCTCTATTTGTGTCTCGCCGGGGTTGTCGAACCCCCTTATGATAATCCCGAAAACTATCCTCTACCTGTCGTGATTCATGATTTGAAACCAGAAGTTACCGGAATGCATCATGGAGCCTGGTCTCAAATTGCAGATGACAAACCCATCCGTTCAAGATTTCCGCATCATAACATTCTTAATTATTCACATCGACAACTCATTCGATTACTGAGGGAAGAAAAAGGCATCCATCTACTTCAAGGAGGGGCAGGATCAGGAAAGACTTCGATGGTTGAATCCGCAACTGGTTATTGGCCAAAGGCACACTTGATCGACTCGAACACATTTGAACTTCAAGTAACTGTTTCGTGCCTTGATTTGGCAACTTACATCCACGAGAAAACCGAACCGCCGGAGGATGATGAAGAAGCAGAAAAATGGTTTGCCGAACGAGAAAAGGAAGAGATACCATACCCTGATAGTGCTGAAGAAGAGGATTGGGAGCTATTTGAGCAAGCCCGCCGAGAAAAAAATAAAGAATACATTTTGAAATTAATTGATGAATTTATTTTTTCACGATACACTCAACGACTTCCTTCCACAACACCAAAGGAAACGCTAATAGAAATGCTACGAAAAAACAACCCTCGAATCGTACTAATTGTCGATGGTCTAGATGAAGTATCACTACATTACAGAAATTTGTTACTTAGGGACTTAAACCGATGGTCGTTAATCTATCCGAATCATTCAATTCTAATTTCTTCAAGACCCATGGTTACTGGAAATCAATATCTGCCTAATTTAGAGACCGTGATAGAATTGAACGATTTAGGACAAAACTGGCCTATGCAAGTCGAACCCGAAGAGTTGAGACCAAGTGAAGATTTGCGAATAGAAACTTGGCCAAGTGGTCTAGCTCGAACCCCGTTAACATGGATGTTAATTCGAAGTACACAAGATAAGACAAGCAAGAATGCAGACGAATATGAAATTCTTGAACAATATCTGGATGATAGCATGGGAAATGCATTGCTGAAGGGGCAGCCTCCGATTCCAAAACGTGAGATATTGCGGCACCTCCGACGCGCAGCATTACATCATAGCACAAGAAAATTAACAGAAATCTGTGAACTTTCATTGCTTGATGGTGAGAATGAGGATGATGTGAGACGCGATTTGGGAGAGTCGTGCCAATGGGCGAAACATCGCATGCAAATAATGCAAGAAACGCATGGGTGGAGATTGCGTGGATTTGATGAAGTCCTGGTTGATGAAGGATCTTTGAGGTTCACTCACCGCCGTATTCAAGAATACCTTGCAAGCCAATCATTCTCGAATATTGACGAATTTAAACAATGGATAAATCTTGGTGTAATTCAAAATCCAGAATGGTGTTGGCCAATTATCAGAGATGTATGTCATCGTCTCAATAATCGAGAAGAAATCATCGAACTAATACAAAAATTCGATGAAGATATTTTGGGGCATAATACAGGATTGGTCGCTTATCTCAATGGAGATAATCCTCGTCTTTTACCTTCGGCAATTCCTGAACCGCCTCAATTGATGGGTTCTGATGGTACGATACATCACGATAATACTACTAGACAAGCAATTAATTCGAGCAGACAAAACGAATTTGTCAAACGCGGTGATTATCATTGGGATCAAGGTCAAGCTGTGTTTGGGCGACCCCAGGACACCTCAGAAAATGCAAAGAAAAAATCTGCGCTGATTCTACAAACTCTACGTGAGCATGAGGTTGAAGAGGGGCATGTGTTAGATTGGGTTGGGAGTTTTGGTCTTGATACTAGCATTTGTCAATGTCTTGCAAATACCTTATTAGAATCAGACAACCAATTGTGGTTAGCTGAGCATGGTTCTAATTATGAACGAGTTAATCCATTCCTTCAGTATTTACTCAGCCTCTTTTGGGAAGCGAAAAGACCCGAGGACTTCACGGTAGATGATTGGCATTCAATGTACAATAATGTCCGAAAAGTCAGTCTGGAGGAATCATTGCAACAAAATGACACAATCCTCAATATTTATATTTTGAAAAAAAATACTCAACCGCCGTTCAAGCATCCTTCTTCACAACTCATAGGTTTCTTTTCAGAAAATGTTTCGTTTAGTTGGGCTATCGAATTATGTTGGATGTTCGATATCCCTGTAACAGGAGATATATTCAATACATGGGTTCGGTCACTCCCAGATGCTAATTACTCAGAGCCATACTTCGGTTGGATCGATATTATTCTCAAGGATATACGCACAGGCATGATTTTGGGTCAATCCAAGAATAGGATTAGACACCCCAGAATTAGAGATCAAAGAATACATCACTCAAACTCAGAAATAGGACCAACAAAAGCCAGTGAAGTTTTGGCAATCTTTGAAAGTGACGAATTTCATATGATGAAATTAATCAAACTTAGTGCCAGTGCATCGCAGTGGGAATTGAAAGAACTCTTGCAAGCAGCTGATGAAGAAGGTAAAATGGATATTTTGCAAGATTATCTATCGTCGACTCCTCTAATGCATACTCCAAAGAAAATCCTTGAGGAAACAAAATCTGAATTAGAAGATTTGGGGCATGATGTGGACCCCGTGTTGAAACAAATGTTGGGCAACCACACCGAGGAAAACAATTTCCTCAACTATTGGTGCCATGCACCTTATGAGTCCGGTGAAGTGCCTTTGTTGAAGGATTTTCCCTGGTTTGAAGAGTTGTGGGGCTGAATTCAGCCAACAATTGGTAATATACTAACTCTATGCGTAAAACCATGCGAAGAGATTCACACGACACAGAAGCACAACAACTGGATACGATAATTGACACAGATTCAATCATCATCACAAACCATGCACGAACACGATACCGAGAGAGATGGAACTCCACTGGCAATATCGATACAATCTTGCATTCTGCTCTAAAGGAAGGGGTTGTAGAAACACAAAATGGCTCGATTATTCAACATATTAACGGAAATAAGCCAGCGTGTATCGAGGTTTATATTCCAAATGAAAACGAACTTGGTCTAACTCGTTTCGTCTTACGTCAAGAAGGAAGCAAGTATATTCTGCTGACATTATATCCTATGAAAGAAGATCATGTTCCTTTTTCTATTCTTTCAGTTATATGTCTTAATTACTACTGTGAATATTGAGTGAAAGGAGGTGAAAAAATAGCTAAGAAGAATAGCGGGCAAAAAAACGCCCCGAGCAAGACTGGAAGACCGTCTGGCAAGGGTCGAAGCAACAGAACCCCATCAAAAAAGAAATAAGTTGTAATTTGTCCTAGGCATGACGCAAAACTGCCATCATTTCCAATGGAAATACAGCGGGTTTAGTGGGGATTCAGTGGTTGTATAGGGCTGCACAGTGACTACCCATTAGAATGGGTTATGTCATTCACTTCAAGCGATGTGGATCGCATGACCTAGAGTTGCCAATACTGCTTCATGAGTCATCTCAGTCATGGTTGGGTGTGCATGGATTGTTCCAGCAATATCCTCCAATAATGCTCCCATCTCTAGGGCAAGGGTCCATTCTCCAACAAGTTCGCTGACATGGGTTCCTACTGCTTGAACTCCTAGGATTCTGTGGTCATCCTCACGGGCAACTACTCTAACAAATCCACCGGTCTTCTCCGCTTCCTGGGTTAGAGATCTTCCGTTAGCGGCAAGAGGGAATTTACCAGTGATTACTGGGTGTCCAGCCTCTTTGGCTTCTTCAGGTGACATTCCAACAGATACGATTTCTGGCTCAGTGAATACGATTGCAGGGACTGCAACAGGGTTGTAAGCACGGTTTGAGCCAGCGATGATTTCTGCAACCATCTCCCCTTGGAATGACGCTACGTGAGCTAACATCTCACCTAAGTCAGAAACATCACCAATTGCATAAACTCCCTTCATGTTGGTTTGACATTGGTCGTTAACCTTGACAAATCCTCTCTCGTTGAGTGCGACTCCAGTTGGTGCAAGTCCTTCACTGCGTGGTCTGCGGCCGACAGTAACTAGAACTCTGTCTGCTTCAACAGACTGCATTTTTGAATCATCATCAGCGTTATTCTTGTCTATGAAATTGAGTTTGAGTTTTCCATTGTCAAGTTTCTCAACACCCTTTGCAAATACTCCAGTGTTTACCTTGACCTTGTTCTTCTTTAGGAATAATTCGAGTGGTCTGCGCAATTCTTTGTCAAAAATTGGTAGAACGCTATCCATTGCTTCTACAATCGTTACTTCAGCACCTAGCATGCGATGAACGATTCCAAGTTCAAGTCCAATGTATCCTCCACCAACCACGACAAGATGTTCTAATTTCTCATCTATGTCTAGTGCTTCTCTGCTGGAGATCACACCATCTCCATACTTCATGAATGGCAGTTCAATAGGGACACTACCATTTGCTAGAATAACATTCTCTGCTTCAATTTGAGTGTCTCCAACAACAACAGTCTTTGCATCCTTGAACTCAGCCCAGCCGGTGATTAATTCCGCACCTGAACTCTTCAATAGGTGCTCTACACCTTTGTTTAGGCGGTCAACGATGTCATCTTTCCATCCTTTTAGTGCTGCCATTTCTAGTTCAGCAGGCCCTGGGATTGAGATCCCCATATGCCCGCCCTTCTTGGCGTGCTTTGCTAAATCATGGAATTTGTGAGCAGCATGAATCATTGCTTTAGATGGAATGCAGCCACGAATTAGACATGTACCACCGGCTCTCTCTCCTTCAACGATCACAGTGTCCATTCCTAATTGTGCGGACCTAATTGCGGCAACGTAGCCACCAGGTCCAGCTCCAACAACTAATACCTTGCACTTTCGAGTCTTCATTTCAATCAGCCTCACATGAAGATTGTAGCCGGGTTCTCAAGCAGTGTCTTAAGCCTTTGAACTAGCATAGCACCGTCCCAGCCGTCGACAACTCTGTGGTCCCAAGATGATGACAATCTCAACATCTTGCGGATTACGATTTGACCGTTACGAACTACTGGGGTGTCAACTGCATTGTGAACACCTAGAATGCCTACTTCCGGCTTGTTGATGATTGGTGTTGCTCCTAATCCTCCCATTCTACCTAGGCTGGTAATTGTGAAAGTAGAGCCTGTCAATTCGTCCAGACCTGCAGTTCCGTCTCTAGCCGCTTGGCTTACTCGCTGCATTTCAGATGCGGATTGCCAAACGTCTTGTGCTTCGACATGCTTCACAACTGGAACGTAAAGTCCTCTGTCGGTCTGTGTTGCAATTCCTAGGTGAACTGCGTCATGTCTGGTAACAACGCCCTTTTCGTCATCGAATAGTGCGTTGCAAACTGGATTTTCTCCTAGTGCCTTGACCAATGCTTGCATGATGAATGGCAAGTATGTCAACTTAGGTTGTCCTTCAGCACGTGTTGAGTTTAGGTGAACTCTGAGTTCATCTAGGTGTGTAATGTCAACCTCCTCAAAGTATGAGAAGTGAGGGATTGTGGTATATGATGCAGTCATGCTCTCTGAAATCTTTCTTCTCAAGCCAATAACTGGAACTTCAGTAGTTCCAGTCTTTGCTGACCTTGATGGGCCTGCTGCTGCAACTGGGCTGCCTGCTTCTTTCCATGAATCCAAATCGCCGTGAGTGATTCTTCCAGCAGGTCCACTTCCTGCAACAGTGCTCAAATCGATTCCACTCTCACGTGCACGCTGGCGCACAGCAGGTGATGCTAGGGGTCTTGCGCCCGGTGCTGCAACAACTACTGGAGTTGGTGCAGGCGCAGGCGCTGCCGGCTCAGGTGCGACCTCTTCTACGGCAGGTTCTGGTTCTGGAGCAGGTGCTTCTTCGACAACTTCCTCCACAGGCGCAGGCGCTTCTTCTACTGGAGTGCCTTCACCATCTGTTTCGAATTCGATGCAGACTTGACCTACTGCAAGAATAGTTCCTGGTTCGCCAACAATTGACTTGACAACACCATCGGTAGGTGATGGAATTTCTACAGTTGCTTTATCTGTCATAACCGATAGAATAGGATCATCTTCCTTGACGGTATCTCCAACAGCAACCATCCATTCTACGACTTCTCCTTCTACAACTCCTTCTCCAATATCTGGCAGTTTGAATGCAAATATTCCCATGTTTATGCCTCCTGTGTTTTCTTAATAGCTTCCGCAATTCTCTCTGTGCTAGGTAGGTAGTCCCACTCGGTTGTGTGAGGGAACGGCGTATCCCAGCCTGTGACTCTGATAATTGGTGATTCAAGGTGCCAGAAACAACGCTCCTGTATAGATGCACTCATTTCTGCTCCAAAACCACTTGTCTTTGGTGCTTCATGGACGATTACACAGCGCCCGGTTTTCTTGACCGAGTTAACCACTGTGTCTCTATCCCATGGAAGTAGAGTTTGAAGGTCAATAAGTTCAGCATTAATCCCTGAATTCTTGATTCCTTTCTCTGCAACGTGGACCATTGCGCCCCACGCAATTACCGTACAAGCATCTCCTTCCATTACAACGTCTGCTTTCTCTAGAGGAATTGCATAGTGTCCTTCAGGAACATCTGCTTTAGCGTGCCCCTTCCATGTTGGAACATTGTGCGGGTCACCGTAAAATGGACCTCTGTAACATCGCTTTGGCTCAAAGAAAATTACCGGGTCATTGCACTCGATTGCGCTTGTTAGCAATCCCTTTGCATTGTTTGGATTTGAGCAGTAGACTACTTTCAGACCCGGCGTGTGTGTAAACTGAGACTCTGGGCTTTGAGAGTGGTGATGTCCACCTTTGATTCCACCACCAGCAGGTGTTCTAATTGTAACAGGGGTTGAGAATTCTCCTCCAGACCTGTGGCGTAGTTTTGCAATTTCGTTTACGATTTGGTCATAAGCAGGGAAGATATAGTCTGCAAATTGAATTTCTGCAACTGGTCGCAGACCATTCAATCCCATTCCAAATGCAATTGCTGCAATTCCACCTTCTGCTAGTGGAGCATCGAATACTCTGTGAGCCCCGTGTTTTTCTTGCAACCCGTCAGTTACTCTGAATACTCCTCCAAAGTATCCGACATCTTCTCCGAAGATTACTACATTGTCGTGAACCTCTAGCATATTGTCTAGAGCGCTGTTTAGTGATTCTATCATGTTCATTTCTGGCATTTAATCACCTCACTTCCCTAATTCCTCTCTTTGTTCTTGAACATGCCAAGGAACTTCTTCGTAAACTTCTGTGAATATTGTTGAAGCAGGCGGGAATGGACCGTTTGCTAGGTCACCAAATGTGCAGGCTTCTTTGTATGCAGCCATTACTTCAGAATCGATCTTCTCTCTCAGTTCATTGTCTTTCTCTTCCGACCATGCTCCAATGCTGATTAGATGCTTCTTCAAACGCTCAACTGGGTCTCCGCCCGGCCAGCACTTGAATTCGTCACCAGGGCGGTATCGGCTTGGGTCATCAGATGATGAGTGAGCACCTGCTCTGTAGGTGTAAACCTCGATGTAAGTTGCACCTTTTCCAGCACGGGCTCTCTCTCTTGCCCACTTTGTTACAGAGTAAAGTGCTAAGAAATCGTTACCATCAACACGAAGTGAAGGAATGTCGTAAGCCAAACCTCTTGCTGCAAAATTCTCTCCACCCGTTGCTAGGTTTTTGTGTGTGGAAATAGCCCATTGGTTGTTGACTACATTGAGAATTACTGGTGGCTTGAAGACAGATGCGAAGTTTAGACCATAGTGGAAATCACCTTGTGCACTGGTTCCGTCTCCTAACCATGTGATTGTTGCTTGGTCATCACCTTTGTATGCAGATGCCATTGCAACTCCAACAGCTTGGCTAAATTGAGTTCCTACAGGACTTGAAATTGAAATGAAGTAACCCTCTTTCCAAGAGTAGTGAACTGGCATTTGCCTGCCACGAATATTGTCTTCAGTGTTACCAATGCAGTGGCAAATCATGCTTACCATGTCTCGGCCTCTAACGAATTGTGCGCCGGGTTGTCTGTAAGAGGGGAAAATCCAGTCTATATCATCGAGTGCCATCGTTTGAGCAATTGCAATTGCTTCTTCACCAAATGAGCGCATGTAGAAAGACAACTTGCCAGTTCTTTGCATCTTGATCATTCTGTCATCGAAAATTCTCAAGCGCATCATCATCTCTAAGCCCTTGATTAATTCAGCAGCATCGAGTTCAGGATTCCATTCGCCAGAGGCTGAATCATCGTCGCCAAGCACACGGATTAAGCCATGTGCGTGATCGTATGTTTCGGGTGCTGTACACTCAGCAGGGTCTGGCCTAGACAAATCTCCAGGTTGCTCTTTCCAAGAGCCACCAAAATCTGCCTCGTCTCCAGGCCTGAAAGGTGCGTCAGGTACGGTATATGTGCCTAATGAGCCCTTCTCTTTCCCCGACATATTACCCCTCACTCCTTTTCGGTTCTAAGCCTTGCTGATGCTCTAGCAAGTAGTTCACCCGCCTTGTATGAAGACCTAACCAATGGTCCACATGCCCATCCCAAGAATCCCATCTCCTCGATTTGATAACTCCATTCGTCATATCGAACCGGTTCTGGAAATCTATCGACTGGTAAATGCTTAGGGCTCGGTGCAAGATATTGACCTATAGTAACTAGGTCGACACCCGCATTTCTAAGCGATTTCAAGGCCTCAGTAATTTCTTCATCGGTTTCTCCCAAGCCTACCATGATGGATGATTTAGTCAAGATATCTGGTCTCAATCTTTTCGCCTCTTTTAGAATCCCAATCGATTGATCGAAGCTTGCTCTTCTGTCTCGAACTCTTCTATCTAGTCTAGGGACGCATTCTACATTATGAGCGAAAACCTCGAGATCAAGCCCAGCTAGTAAATCAGCCAAGGCCTGATGGTCGCCAGCAAGATCGCTACAAAGCAGTTCAAGACTAACATTTGGAGTTCTCTCCCTAACCGCTTCCAGACATTTTCTGTAATGTGCTGCTCCACTATCTGGTAAATCGTCACGATTTACTACAGTGATTACCGCATGGTTTAGATCCATTGTGGCTACGGCATCGGCGAGGTTATCTGGTTCGTTCTCATCAAGTGGTGGCGGGATTTTGATAGATCCAACCGCACAGAATCTACACGCCCGCGTACATTCTTGTCCAGCAACCATGAAGGTTGCATCTTTCGCAGCCCAGCACTCGTGTATGTTTGGACATCGTGCTTCTTGGCATACAGTGTGGAGTGTATTGTCCTTGACTGTGGCCTTTGTTTCATTGAACTTACGCTGCATTTCACCGCTTGGAAGGCGTGTACGAAACCAGTCTGGAAGACGGGGTCTGGTCTTAGCCATTCTCAATTTCCGTACGGTCATAGCGCCTCCCCCTTGTTCATCCCGAAGGGATGGAGTCGAAAAAGGATAGGTATGGGAGTTCACGAGGTTTCAAGTCACAATTGCTACAGGCAACTGTATGCGAGTCGCTGTGGTCACAGGTGGAGCGCGAAGAATTGGCGCTACAATAGTTAGTTCTCTTTTAGAGGACGGATGGGCTGTCATTGTCCATTGTAACCGTTCACTTACTCAGGCTAAACAATTGATTACCAGGGGAAGAGGAGCAATCGTAAGTGGCGATCTTTCTGATGACGAGGATTTGTTTAGAATAATCGAAGAAATCCATGACCACAAATTTGTGGAAGAAGCCGGCGGTATCGACCTTCTCGTCCATAACGCCTCAATCTATAATCAAGAAGACTTCGCCACAGTTACACCACAAGAACTCAGGAGATTCTCCTCAATCCACTTGGATGCTCCTTTCTTTATCACCCAAGGTCTAACTCCCAAATTGAAAGCCAAAAATGGCTGTGTAGTTGGTATTGTTGACACCAGTATTAACCAATCATGGGAGGAGTTAGCGCATTATACTTCAACAAAAGCCGCATTAAGGCAATTACTGCTCAATCTTGCGGGCGAATTGGCTCCCGACATCCGTGTAAATGGCGTCGCTCCCGGTGCAATACTTGCAGCAGCTTGGGAGAAAGAGAGATTTGAGAAAGTATTGCAAAGAGTTCCACTAGGAAGGGCTGGTAAACCAGAAGACATCGCTAACGCAGTGAAGTTCCTAGCAGATGCAGATTATATCACTGGAGTGATAATTCCAGTAGATGGCGGATGGTCATTGAGTTGATTGGTGCGGGGGGTGAGATTTGAACTCACGAACCCATCGAGACCGGATCTTAAGCCCGGCGCCTTTGACCACTCGGCA
>MDSV01005334.1_pt1 | contig 46909 bp, 47 predicted proteins | sample 810851 | NCBI WGS metagenome assembly MDSV01 (sample SAMN05326640, study PRJNA326480) | marine metagenome | isolation source: seawater | place: Atlantic Ocean: North East | collected 2012
TAATCTCCATAAGCTTTATCTGATGATGCTACAATTACAGATTTCACTTTTTTTCCATGCTGTCTTATAACTTCCATTAAAGTATATGTTCCTCTTACATTTGTTTCCCACGTTAAAAATGGATATTTTTTTGCTAAACCAACTTCAACTTGAGCAGCTAAATGAAAACATATCTCAACTTTGTATTTAATAATTATTGATTTCAATAATTCACTATCAGTGATATCACCAAAAATCACATCAATATTTTTATCAATTTTTTCATAAAATAATAAACTATCTTTCTTTTTACTTTTTGATAAGCCAACTACTTTTGCACCCAATTGAGTCAAATTCTTTGCTAAATTCGATCCAACAAATCCACTCACACCCGTAATTAATATTTTTTTATCTTTAAAAAAAGAATTTTTCATTTTTAGTTGTTTATCTCTTTTCTTGCCTTTTCTAACTCAGCTAAAGTATTAATTGTAATATGTTTTCCAAAATGCTTATGTGCAAATAATTTATTATTTTTTGATAGTCTTGTTATCAATTTTTTAAAACTTGAAAATTTTTTGAATAATTTTAATTCTTTATAATCAAACAAAAAATAACCAATATTAAACCATATGTTTAATTTTGGTTTTTCTCTAAAATTTTTAACTAAAAAATTTTTTTTTATATCCAAAATTCCAAAATTAGTTTTCATTTCATAGCAAGCCATTGATACTTTATTCGATTTTTTTTTGAATTTACTTATCATTAAATCAAAATTAATATCAGCAAAAGTATCTCCGTAGCAGACAATAAAATATTTAGATTTAAATTTTTCTGCACAAAAATTTATTCTTTGAACAATATCCCAATTTACAGGGGTTTTGATATTTTTAATATTATATTTTTTATAATTTTTGTTGATAAAATTATCAAATTGATCACCTTTAAATCCACTTGCCAATATAATATTTGAAAATTCATAAGCTAATAAATGATCAATTATACTTTCAAGTATAGTCTTTTTTTTTATCTTAATTAAGGGTTTTGGGGTGTTGATAGTTAATGGTTTAAGTCTGCTTCCTTTGCCACCACATAAAATAATAACAGTTAAATTATTTTTAATTTTTGATAGAGGTAAGCTCATCTTTTAGTTATATAAATTAAATTCATTTAAACAATATAATTCATTAATTTTTATATTTAAGCTTTTAAGAAGCTTTTAAAATATCGATTTAAGAATTCAAAATAACACCAAATATAAAATTTAATTTTACTTCCTTTTAGTGTTTTTAAAAGTTTTTTTCTTATAAAAATTTCTTTAGAAAATTCTTTCAAATCAAATTTTTCATATTGAATCTTATCAACAATAATATGGGCATTTTTTGCTACATAGTGATTTATATTTTTTTTCCTTCTTGCAAGAGAATAAAAAACATCTTCACAATATGATTTTCCGTTTAAATAAACTGGGATCGTCTTTAATATATTTTTTTTCAAATATAGGACACAACCACCCGGAAGCCATTCAGTTGAAATTAAATTTTTTTTATTATGAAAATCGGCTAAATAAGCAACTCCAATTGATGTAATTTTCCCTGCCTTTTTAGAAAACAAAGGAGCTCCACAAAATATATACTTTATAACGCTACTTAAAAAATTTTCATCTTTGTAGTTATAATGCAACTTTTTATTATCATCAAAAAAAATTGGTCCAATAGCTGCTTTTTTATTATTAATCTTTTTTAGTTCTATCAACATATTTTTTAAGCAGTTTTTAGAAAGTAAAATATCATCATCAACTTGAAGAACATATTTATATTTTGCCCTCATTAACCCGATGTTTCTTTGTATAATTTGGTTTTTCTTTTTACTAAAAAAAATTTTAATATTTTTTTTTTTAATTTTTTTTGAAACTTTTGTTAGTGATGGAAGTACACAAATAATCTCACATGGTTTTACTGATCCCTTATTTAACGAGTCAATTGTTTTCAATAAGTGTTCTTTACCTAGTGATGCTATTACAGCTGATATCTTCATATAAAATACTTGGTTTTTATATTATTATTTATAATTGCATAATCATTTAAAATCTTATTTTTATTATATAAAATTTTATTTTGTATTTTGTGTTTAAAAACTAAATCATTTAAATCTTTTGGTTTTGAAATTTGTAAGTTAGAAAAGTTTTTACTATCCATAAAATAATTATTTGATAAATCATTTTTTAATTTTAGATTAATCGGAATTAAATTTTTATTTAAACCTTTTACTACTACTGTTGATCCTCTGAATAAAAGAAATTTTGAATTACGAAAGTCATTATCAATCGAATTTTTCGATAATATAATTTTATTTCTAAATTTATTAAAATTTTTAAAGTTTTTTTGAATAAAATTATCTTCTCTACCATAATAAATTGGATGAAATCTCCAAATAAATTTTAAGTTATTATAATTATTAAGATAGTCTGAGACAAAATTATAAAATTTTATATTCTCACTATCTAGGCCTTCTGGGGCAACTAAACAAAAGGTTCTGTTTTGTAATTTACCTTTTTTCCAATTTTTATTTTTTGATACACAAAATAATTTTTGAATTTTATTTTTTTTTTTTGACAAATAAAGTTTTTTAGAAATTTGATTTGCGAATACTAAATTATCAGGATTATTAATTTTTCCTAAGTTTAGAAATATTGCATTATGATTAGAAGATATTATAGTGTGATTATAAGCTACAGTTTTAATTTTGTTATTTATCTTTTTCGCTGCTCTAAATATGACACGTTCAAACGCATGTCCTTCATAAATTGATACAATTGATTTTGGGTTTTTTTTTTTAATCAATGATAGTATTTGATAATAATATTTAAGATTGTCTATTGTATTACCATGTAAAAAACTGAGACTTAATAATAAATAAAATTTTTTTTCAAAGTTATCAAATTTTATAAGTCCAATAATTAAATTTTTAATACAAAAAAATAAGGTTAAAAAAAAAATATTTATTTCTAATATTAAATTAGTCTTTTTATTAAGTTCATAATAATTATTAATTCTTTTTTTCAAATTAAGAAAATCTTTTTGATGATTAGCTGCAATAATAAAAAAACTTTTAGAATTTTTTTTAAATTTTTCATATATTGACTTAAAATAACTGTCATTTTTCAAGGTATATTTATTATTGAATTTGTAAGTAACAAATAATGTATCTATTTTGTCTTTTTTAATTTCTTGGTTTTGAAAATAATAACTTAGAGAAAAAAAAAGTTTTATTATATTTTTTAATATATTTTTAAACAGCAAGTAAAAATAAGTTAATAGAAAAGTAAATATATTTTTTTTTATTAATTCATATTTTTCTAGTTCTACTGGATGAAGTCTTTTATAATATAACCAGTCATTACATATTATGATAAGTTTACCTTTCTCTTTAAAAAGAATTTTATTTGAAAGATTTTTAATTCTATTTGAAAAAGTTTCTATCTGGTTCACTTTATGAATTTTTAGTAATCCAGTTTTTTAATTCACTTGTTTTCATCCATTTCTTGTTTTTGTTTGATGAATAAACAAAATTATTTTTGACCTTTATGCCATTTTTAACGTATCTCTTATTTTTATAAATATCATATATGGCTGGCAATATTTTAAAATACTTTTGATATTCATAAGTATATGGAGCATCTTCAAGACCTATCATTTGCTCATGAATTTTTTCTCCTGGTCTTATTCCAATATATTTAATTTTTGCTTTTGATGAAATTGTTTTTGCAATATCCACCACTTTCATAGATGGAATTTTAGAAACAAAAATTTCTCCACCTAAACTTTCTTTGAAAGCATAAAATACACACTCAATAGCCTGATCCAAATTTATCATAAATCTAGTCATGTCAGGGTGCGTAATAGTCATAGTCCCTAATTTACTTTGATTTTTAAAAAATGGAATTACTGACCCTCTAGAGCTTATAACGTTTCCATATCTTACAACTGAAAAACTTATCTTATTTTTATTGTTAGTAAAATTAGATGCAATAATCAATTTATCTGAACATAATTTTGAAGCACCATATAAGTTAATTGGATTACTTGCCTTATCTGTAGATAATGCGACCAACTTTTTAATTTTATTTAACTTTGCGGACTGGATTACATTTATTGCACCTAATACATTCGTTTTTAAACATTCCTCTGGATTATATTCTGCAGTTGGAACAATTTTTGTTGCAGCCGCATGTATTACATAATCAACACCTGAAAATACGTTGTTTAAAGAATTAATATCTCTTACATCACCAATAAAAAATTTTACTTTATTGTTGTTTTTATACAGATTTACCATTTCCCATTGTTTCATCTCGTCTCTTGAAAAAATTCTAATTTCTTTAGGGTTTTTTTTAAGAATTTTAGGTATACAGGCTTTTCCAAATGATCCTGTGCCCCCTGTGATAGCAATTACTTTATTTCTAAACATTTTTAAAAACACTCATAAATTTTATCTTATCATTTTTTAAATCGTTAACTTGCTTTTTTAATTGCAATTTATTTCTAATTCTAGGCATAACTTTTTTTATTTTTGAATTATTTAAAGACATATTTAATGGTCTCTTAGTATAAACCTCAGTGCTTAGCAAAGATTTTTTTAAATAAGATTTATTTAAAGAAAATTTTTTTGTTATAATTGAGGCAAATGTATATTTACTTATAGGAACATCACAACTCACATTAAAAACACCATATTTATCTATGCTTTCAAGATAATGTGCTATATCAATTAAAGTTCTTGCATAAACTGGTGTAAAATACACATTTGTCCAACCATAAAAATTTTTTTTATTAACTAATTTGATCATTATTTCTTTCAGTAGGTTTTTCTTTTTTTTTAAACTCCAACAAAAGAAGTTTGATCTTAATATTATGTGTTTTTTACAAGTCCTTCTAATAATCGTTTCAGCTTTAGATTTTGTTATACCATAGTTATTTAAAGCAGAAATTTTACTTTTCTCTGAATATATTTTTCTTTTACCATTAAATAATTGATCAGTTGAAATATAGATTTGTGTAATACCAGTTTTTTTACAAGCCTCTGAAATTTTTTTTGTAAGCTTAACATTAATGCTAAAAGCATTAAATTTATTTTTTTCACAATACTCTACATCAGTAATAGCAATTAAATTTATTAGAACTGAAATTTCATTCTTTTTAATAAATTCAATAATCTTTTTATTACTTTGTAAGTTGATATAAACTTTTTTAAATTTTAGACTGCTCTTACTTAATTTTTTTCTATGAACATTTACAAAGTAGTTTTCTTTTCTATTTCTTGAAAATAACCAGTTAGTTCCAAGTAATCCCGTACCTCCTAATAAAAGTACATTTTTCATTAATATCTATTTTTTTTTTGAGTCGGTGTAATCGTGCAAAATAAAATCTTCTCTCGTACCAAGCATATGACCCACTTTCGCTTCAGGATCATTAGACCAAACTAAAACTTCTTGGTCAGCATATAAAAAATCACAATTTTTACAATATTCTATATCATCGAACCTCTTTTCTTCATGTGCTTTTCTGAGCTCCATATATTTCTCTCCCCAATACACCTCCTCAAAAGACTCTTTATCTAAATGTCCTAAAATACTTTTCTCCTCATTTGGAGGTCCTAAAGTCTGACAACATGGAACCATCGATGATGTTCTGCCAGAAGCACCACCAGCCCTGATAGTAATCTCAGGAGCAAAAGGTCTTCCACATGTTTTTCTTTCTAATGAAAATCTAGCATTTTTATTTTCATAATTTCCACTCCAATTATGCATTTTCCAAATATATGATTGAAGTCCAATTTTATCTATTACATTTTTTTTATATTGATTAATTTCAAAATCCATTTGATTGTTGTCTGTAATCAAATGATAAGTGCTCAATTTGCAATTTAAATTATTTTTACTTATATAGGTTTTTATTTCTCTTAAATTTGAAAGAATTAAATCAAAATTATCAACATTCATCCATTCATTATATTTTTCTTTATTATATCCAATTACACTTATTCTAATAAAATCTATACCAGCATCTAAAACACTGTTCATAAACTTACCGTTTAATCTAGCTCCATTGCAATACATAAAACATTTAAGATTTCTTTTTTTTACTGCTTTAACATACTGGTCTAAATCTTTTGCCATAGTTGGTTCCCCACTTCCCTCTAAATTTATCTGGGGCGTTCCATACTTTGGCACTATTTGATCTAAAACTCTCTCGAAATCATTTATCTTCATTTTCCTAGTGAAGTTTGCTCCTCTTCCAGGATTAGATTGTGGACACATCTGACAAGTATAATTACACCCACCAAAAACCTCCATTACTATTCTTTCTAGTTTTAGATTCTTGTTTTTAGTTTGAGGTGTAGAATTCTGCATAATTAATTTAGATTATTGAAATTTACTTCCTTCTAGATATATATAAGTCCATGTCAATAATAAATGATAAGTATCATAATCTATCAAATTTTAAAAATCAATTCAAAGCAGAAAAACCTTTTCCTCATTTGGTGCTAGATAATTTTTTAAATGAAGATTATTTTAGAAATCTAAAGCTAGATCATTCAATCAATTTTAAAGATAAAGGGAAATCATTTAATAGTGATGCTGAAAAAGAAAAATGGATAAGTAAAAATGTTGGTTTGCCTAATTTAGTTTCTAACATAGTAAATGAACTCAATTCAGATAAATGGGTTCAAAATTTAAGATCTTTGACTGATATTAAATCGTTATTTGCGACAGATGTCGGAAATACAGATTTAGCAAATTATCATGAAATGTACAAAAATGGTTTTTTAGGATCTCATGTGGATCACTCCTCTGACCCTAAAACAGGATCTCCTCACGTATTAAATATTATTTTATATTTGACTCAAAATTGGAATAACGATTGGGGTGGTAATACTGTTTTTATGAGTAAAAATGGAAAAAAAATTATTAAAGAAATTAGTTATACTCCTAATAGAGCAGTATTATTTTTGCATACACCTTATAGTTTCCACGGTGTTACAAAACTAGAAAATAATAAAAATACAAGATCAACAATTTATGTTGATTATTATTCAGAAAATAAAGATCCATATCAAAACTATAAATTAGATTTTGGAACAAAATTTTTTCATCACGGCACTTGTTTTGTTCTTCCAAAAACGATGGATTACCTAAAACCAAAAAATTTTTATTATTTAAGAACTAGGCTAGGTTATTTTATAAATCGAATTGTAAAATAATTATTTGATACACAAAAATCCTTCAAATGACCCATACTTAAAAATAGTCATTACATCTTTGAAGCCAGCCCTTTTTAGCATATCTATATTCCCTTTAGTAGAAAAAGGTTCCAGCACTCCCTTCAACGATAAAGATTTTGAAACTATTTCTTGATCGGAGTATCCTTTTTTCTTTTTATAATCTACATATACTTGATTTAAATAATCTTGAAATCTCGCATCAGGTCCTCTGACTTTTTCAATTAAAAAGAAAGCACCTCCCCAATTAAGACCTTTAAAAATTTTATTAACTAATGTTTGTCTTTTAGATGTGGAAATAAATTGAAGTGTATAAAATGATGACACTATGCAGGAATTTTTATAATTTACTTTTAAAGCATCTTTAACTGAAAATTTGATTTTACAATTTCTATTTTTTATATTCGAAAATTTGATCATTTCTGGAACAGTATCATAACCTTCGTAAACAACTTTTTTTTCTTTGTTGCTTTGATGTCTTTTATAAACAGATCCTAAAAAAGTACCTGTTGAGCATCCAATATCTATAACTTTCGATTTGTTCATTATAAAAAAGTCAGAAAAATTTTCATATAATTTTTGTGTTTCTAAATATAGAGGGACCGACTTATTTATATGTTTGTCGAAAGATTTAAAAACTGATCCTCTAAAGGACCAATTAGCTCTCGATGTTTTTATTTTATCCCCAGCTTTCATTTTTTTTTATATATCATTTCAAAATATGGTGAGCTCACAGGTCTACATCTAAATTTATCAAATAACAACCTTTTTGGAGATTGATAATGATGAATAGGAAATACATCAAAATAAAATAAATTGAACTCACTTTTAAAATCATAATCAAAAATATTTAAATCACTATCGTAAGTTTTCTCAAAAAATGGTGCACTTACAAATCTGTTCACCAAATAAATATTTTCAGAATTTTTAAAGCTTTTGAGATCTGCATAGCTTTCAAAGGTTTTTCTTTTCATTTCTCCAAAACTAAAAAAATTAGTTAATAATTCAAACTTAACATTTTGAATAATTCCAATTTTTTCAACCGGTATATAAATAAAGCTATCCTCAAGATTATCAGTGTCTTCACGCAATATTTCATCAGAAATGATATGTTTTGAATTTGGAAACATTGTTTTTAAAAAAATATAACTTCTTAATAATTGGTGAGAAAAATCTACCATGTAAAAATTAGTCTTTTTAAATTCTTTTTTTAAAAATGACTGTAAACCACCATAATATGAGCCAATATCCAGATGATTTTTATGATCATTTAAAATTTTTTGGTCAATAATTCTGTGTGCTATATAAGAATATCTATTCCACCTATAATTCGTGTAGACATCTTTATATTTAAAAAAACTTTTAACTCCAGGTGTAAGATGTACTGGATTTTTTTTTAACGAATTAATGGCGCCTGTTATCTCTAAAATTTTTAAATCATCATAAAAGGAATCTTTAAAATCTTTATGCCTCCAAAATAAGATACTTTTAACCAAAAGTTTAAGTGTTGCAAAAAAACCTAGTTTTGAAAAATGCTCCCAAATCACTTGTGGAGGCGAAGCAGAGTCATTTTGTAGTTGCCAGTCTCTAAAATTTTTTAAAAAATTTTTTTTATTTTGAATAATTTCTTTAAAAGCCTCATTTGTAATTTTTTGATGTTTTTTATCTATGTCTTCTTTTTTTTCGAAAGTTTTGTTATCAACCTTTGACAGAAATTCATTAAAAAATTTTTCTACATTTTTCATTTTAATTATAATTCTTTAGTTGAAAATCTTTAAATATCATGTCTAGATCATTTATATTATTTAGTGTCGATACTCCTTGATTGTACATATCATTAACTTTTACAAGCTTATTAGGAAAATAGTAAAACGACTTCTTATTATAAAATGTGCTCAAAACTCCAGTCGAAGTAAAAGGATAAGAAATATTAAAATCAGTGTTATTAATTATATTTTCAGAAGATGTGTATGCATCAACTAAAGTAAAATTTTCTTTTTTACTAAGGAATGATAAATATTCAATATATCTTTTTGAAACAAAATTGTAAGAAATTTTATTTTTTATATTAAATAAAAAATTCCATCTTGGCTTAAGTATAACATGAAAATTATTTTGTAATGCAGTTTTATATATATCATCTAAAAAACCTTTAACGTTTTTAAATGTCAAATGCTCATAATGTAATAAAGATAAATCTGATTTGAATTTAAATTCATCAGATAGTGGTGGTAAATCAAAAACTGCAACTTTTTTTGATAAACTTATCTTATTTTCTAATAAAAATTTTTTTTTATCTATAGAGTAAATTGGTTTTACTTTTTTCAATTTTAAATTGCTATTCATTTTTTTTAAATGAACTATTCTTGCATCTGACCATTCTAAAATATTATCCCAAAGTATATTTTTAACAAACATTTCCTCAAATGGGGAATATTTTTTTTTATACTGAATACCATCTTGTGAACACGACATATTATATGCAATAAATTTTATTTGATTAAAATTTTTATCAAATGTCCAAAGAGGTCTAATTTTATCATGATAAGAAAAATAGTACTCACTTGCCATACAATTTTTTTTAGTTAAAAGCATTTTTTTTAAAACAATAATATCAAAATAAAAGAATGCATAATGCCATTTATTCAAAAAAAGGTATAAAATACTTTTAAAAAAAAAATAAATTGACCAAGATATAAAATGAATTCTGCTTTTGATGTCTCTGAATTCTAAAAGTTTTTCATTAATATAAATAAATTTACTATTTGTTTCGTTCTTGGCCTCAAAGCATTTATGAGCAAATAATTTGAAATTTTCATTTTTTTTATTTTCAGCAAACCAATTTATTACACAATATTTTTCATCCTTATTATTAGAAATATGATAATCCCTAAAAATATTCATTATTTGAATATAATTGCTGTTAATTTTGGTGTTCTTATTTGAGAGTAAAAAAATTTTAAATGAGAAAAATAATCCAATAAATATATTTTTAAGATTTTTATAAAAAAAAGATAAATTTGAGATTTTAAAATTTATATTATTTGTCCTTGCATTAATAATCTGCAAAACTTCTCCTGGCAAAGGAAAATGGGCACTTTTTTCTTTTACAGATAAAATTAATTTTTCTTTGAAGTTAAATGAAAAAAAATAATCAATAATTTTTTGCCTAAAAAATAAATCAAGATTTTCAATATCTTTGATTGATGTATTATCTATATCTTTTTTAAAGTTAAAATTATCTATTTTTTCAATAAGGTCTCTTAGGATATTTTCATAAATTCTTTTTTTTTTGCAGTAAAAAAAGCCTTTATATATATTTGATAAATTTTTCATCCTTATTAAAAACTGTTAATTTTTTTTATGTAATGAATTAATTTAAGAACCTCTAGACCCTCATTTATCCTACATATATCTTTGAAATCTTTATTCAAAATTTTCTTGTGGATTTTTAAATTATTTTTAAATCTATTTACTTTTTTCATTTTTTTTCTAAATTTTACGTTAGGTCCCCTCTTTTCAATTAAAAAGTTTAAGAGGTCTATTTTGAGGTCATAATTATTAAAATTCAAAATAATGGTTCTGGATTGAAATCTAGAAAAATAATTTAAATTGATACTAAAGTATGTTTTGTTTGTTATCTTACCATTTAAAATAAAAATATCATCAGATGAAATTTTTAAATTTGATATTTTTTTATTTATATAGTTGAAACGTATTGGTTTTTTGAACAACCATAAAAGTAAATCTATCTCATGACTTAAATCTAATAATACTCCTCCACCACGTTTTCTATTTGCACTATAACTTTTTTTATATTCTATGTTTTTCCTCCATGATGGTAAAAAAGAATTTGTATTCAGCGTAAAATAAAATAACCCTTTTTTATCTTTTAATTGATTTTTTAAGAATGTTATTCCTGGATGAAATCTAAGATTGTAATTAACAAAAAATTTGTTCTTATTTTTTTCTTTAAATTTAAAAAAATTTCCTGAAACTGGTTTTTCAATCAAAATAATTTTTTTTTTCAAATTTTTATTTATCAAATTGATAAACTCATAATGTTGATTTGTATCATTGCTTATGACAATATAATCTGGATTAAATTCAATAATGTCTCTCTTTTTATTTACTAAAAAAGATTTTTTGCACAATCTTACTTTTCTGTTGGAATAAACTTGAATTTTTTTTACTTTTTTAAACTGAGATAAAATTTTATAATGAAGATAACCAATGGATCCAAGCCCAATTATTGTAACTTTCATTCTATAAAATCAAATTAATTTTTTTAAACATTACAAAATATATTTTTTAGCATTATAAGAATTTAAGTTTTCCTCATCACCAAACCATTGAATGGTTTTCTTAAGCCCATTATCTAAGCCTTTTAAACCAGAATATTTTGGTTTCCATTTAAGAATTTTTTTTGCTTTTTTATTATCACAAAGTAATTGATCTACTTCGCTTTTTTTAGGTCTTACCCTTTTTTTATCCTTTTTAAGGATAATCTTTTTTTTTAAAATTTTAGATATTTTTTTTATTAGTTGATTAATTGAAATACTATAATTTGAGCCAAGATTTATTGTTTGCCCAAAAATATTTTTATTATTGTTATTAAGTGCTTTCATGATTCCTTCACAAGTATCTGATACATAAGTAAAATCTCTTTTGGGAAAAACAGAGCCGATATTGATTGAGTTTTTCTTCATCGCTTGAGCGATAATTGTTGGTATTATTGCTCTCTCAGACTGCCTCGGTCCAAAAGTGTTAAATGGTCTAATAACAACAACAGGCAAATTGAACGATTTATGAAATGACAGTGCCATTTGGTCAGCACCAATTTTTGTTGCTGCATAAGGTGATTGCGCATTCAAAGGGTGATTTTCTGACATTGGGATTTTAATAGCACTTCCATAAACTTCACTTGTAGATATCTGAACAAATTTTTTGATTTTCTGCTCCAATGAGACTTGTAAAAGATTTGTAGTACCAACTATATTAGTTTCTATATATGAAAATGGGGCTTCATAAGAGTAAGGTATAGCAATTAAAGATGCCAAATTAACAACTTTGTGGCACCCTTTTACAGCTTTAATAACTGAATTTCTGTCTCTTATATCACCATAAAAATATTCTATTTTTTTTTTTATATTTTTTGGTAATTTTTCTAACCATCCATTACTATTAAATGAATTATATAAAATAAAACATCTAACTTTATAACCTTTTCTGACCATAGACTCTACTAAATGGGAGCCTATAAAACCTTCAGAACCTGTAACAAGAATCTTCATTAAAAATAAATTTTTTTTATATTCCTCATTGTTATTAGTGAATCATTAATGCTTGGTAAACTACTTTTTTTAATATTTCCTTTCAAAATTCCTACAAATTCTTTTGTTTGAAGATAAAAACCAGGTTTATACTTAATATCATTTGATGAAATTTTGTATTCTTTTATATTTCCGTACTTTTTTTCACTTAAATATTCAATTGGTTTTAAAAGTAAATTTGTATTATCAGTTATTACTTTAACCAACCATGGTGAATTTTTATTCCACACACAACTATAAATCCCTTTGTCACCCGATGAAAAATTTAAAAATGATAAATTGTAAGAAGGTTTTGATCTGTTAAATTTTTTGATTTTCTCCACATTATTTAACTTACCCCTGGTAAAGATTCTAAAAAAATCAATTAAATGTATTGAGTTACAATACATCCAATTATCAATAATTTTTTTTGGATATTTTTCTTTTTTTGCTTGGATAATATTTTCTTGATCGTTAACAATAACTATTCTTTTAGATTTTGAATCAGTTTTTAAAATGTTCTTTAATTTAATTACACTAGAATAAAAATTTCTATTCAAAGCAACATAGCAAGAATGTTTTTTTCTTTTTGAAAGTTGGGCAAGTTTTTTTGCTTGATTAAAATTTATACCCACTGGTTTTTCAACGAAACTTTTCCACGGATAATTCATAGCTTCACTTAGAACTTTTTCAGTTGAATTTATAGACACCGCAATTAAAACTCCATTTGCTTTCGAACGTTTATATAAATCCTTTAAAGAACTACATACGCTTGAAATTTTATATTTTTTAGCAAGAGCTTTTGCTTTACTTTTGGTTCTGCTGAATATGCCAGTAACTTTTACATCTTTCTTTAAATCTTTTAATACTTTCAGATACTCTTCTGTAATTGGTCCAGCACCAACAATAGCTAATGAAATTATTTTTTTTTTCATATAATAATTTTATGTAATTGGAATAAAACCCTTGTTCTTTCTTTTTATTTTAGAATAAAAATTACTTATTTTATCAAAAATATTTTTATTAATTTTATAATGATTTTCCAAAGTAGGAAGATTAATTCTTTTATTCAAAAATATTTCTTTGCAATATAATTTTGTAAGTTCTGATTGAAATGGTATTTTAAAATCTATTTTAGAAAAATTATTTTTTTTATGATTAATCAATGCAAAATTTTCATTTTCATTAAAAATGAAACTTAAATTTTTTTGAATAATCTTTATATTTACATTAGGTCTAGTCTTATTATGAATAATAGTTAAAAAATTGCCTTTATCATTTTTAAGGGAAACTAGTCCATTAAATTCAAGAAAATTCTTTCTCTTGCTTTTCATTATTTCACTTTCAAACTCGAATTGATCAATAGTTAAATCGTTTGTGTTTATTAAATAACAAAATAGATCTGTATAATGGACAAAGTTAGATCCAAAATGCCAATTACCTCCTGAAACTACCATTGATAATGGATATTTTTTAACAATTAATTTTTTAAGGTCATTATATGATTTATAAAATCTATTTGGACAATTAACCCAACAATTTATTTTTTTTGATTTAAATATTTTAATAAAGTGCTTGTAAGAACTTATATTTTGGAAAACTATTTTTTCTAATATTAAATTTTTGAAAATAGTTTTTTTCAATAATAAGGTAATAATAGCTTCTCTTTTAAAACTAGTTGTGGCAATAATAATAAGATCATATTCTTTATTCAAATTCTTAAAATTGTTTTCTATTATTATTTTTTTGGATTTTTTAATTTCAGTAATTTCATTTAATATCTTTTTTATAGAATAATTTGATTTATCTATTACGTGAATATTATAATTAGATTTTTTTTCTTTAAGAATACTTTGAATATGTCTTTTCCCTATATTTCCCGCACCTACAATTAAAATATTTTTCATAAATAAATAATTTTATTTAGTCTTAAATTTAAAAATATTCAATTTTTAATTATATTGATGACCATCCTCCATCAACAAGAAAATTAATTCCCGTAATATATGATGATGCATTGCTTGATAAAAAAAGAACGGCTGAAGCTACCTCATCAGCTTCTCCTAATCTACAAAGAGGAGTATTTTCAGAATAATTTTTAATGAATATACTGTTTTGCTTCAATTTACTTCCCTTAATATGTCCTCTAATACCACCAGGACTTACTGCGTTTACTCTAATATTATATTTTCCATAATAAGAAGCTAATTGCTTTACATGATTTATTATTCCCCCTTTAATTAAGGGGTAATTCATATTTTCACTCATTTTGGTATTTTTATAAATTGACATTTTTTGACCAAGAGATCCATAAATTGATCCAAGTAAAATAATTGCTCCTTCAATTTTCTTTTTTTTCATTATTTTTGCTACACATGCTGATGTCCATGCATATGAATTTAGATGAATATCTGTGTTTCTTCTCATAATTTTTAAAGTATTCTCTTCATATGTGCTCTTGTACCAATCTTTTGTGACTGGATACGAACAATTGATAAAAATATCAGGCAAATAGTTATTTATTATTTTATTAATTTTTTTATCAATATCATCCAACTTAGAAGAGTCAAAAAATAAAAAATTTACTCTAGATGAATTAAAAATTTTTTTTATATCTTTACCCTTTTTCTTATCTGTATCTAATATTAAAACTTCACTACCTGCTGACAGCAATGCCTCAGTTATACTTGAACCAAGCAAACCTAGACCTCCCAGGACCACAGATTTTTTATTTTTCAACTTAAATTTATCTAAATAGTTTTTCATTCTCTAAAATAAATTTTGTTAATTTAAACTCAAATTTCGTATCAATATCAATTGATCTTTCTTCTGGCATTAAATAAAGTGACGTTTTTTCATTAATCAATTTTGCTTCATTTAATAAGTACTTTTTATCCCAAATATAGATTGAGGCATTCATATCATATACTTTTGGAGAGTCTTGTCGCCTAAATAATTCTTTTTTATTTCCTTTTTTTACAATTTTAATTTTATTTTTAAATACTTCAACCATATTAAAATAAGGATTCTTTCTTGAATTTGATACTGAAAAAAGGTTATTAGATTTTTCTTTTTTAAATTTTTTAATTGAATCTTTAATATCATAAGTTTTTCTCAAAGGAGAAGTTGGGTCCAAATCAACAATTATATCATATTTTTTTTTATAAAACTTTTCTGCTTTTTTTACCGCATGGATTAAAACTGGTATTTTTGGTGCTTTACTTGTCGCAAGAAAATTGGGTCTTTTGAAGATTACTTCTGCACCATATTTTAAAGCTATTTTATTAATTCTTTTTGAGTCACTTGATACAATAATGTTCGAGAAAATCTTAGATGCTTTTGCTTGTAAAATTGAATGTGCGATTAAAGGAATTTTATTAATAATTTTTAAGTTTTTATTTTTTACACCCTGAGATCCTTCTCTTGCACAAATTGTGCATAATATTTCCTTATTTTTCATTATAAATGATTTAAAGCTTTTTTATATTCTGGCCACTGTCCAATATCTATCCACTCTTTCTCTGAAACTTTATAGACTAGAATCTTTTTATTTCTTTTTTTTGCTTTAGATATCAAATCAGTAAAATCATATTCTTTATTTTTTGGTATCAGACTTAATACTTTAGAATTAATTATATAAAATCCAGTGTTAATTAAAAAATTAAAACTAGGTTTTTCATCAATATTAATAAACTCTTTATCATTTACAACATTACAACTTCCGTATGGAAGTGTATATTTTTTTTTTGATACAACAATTGTGATATCATTTTTATTCTTCTTATGAAAATTAAATATTTGAGAATAGTTCTTTTTGAGAATTATATCACAATTAGAAACTATAAAATCTGTTTTTTTTTTATTTGCAAAATAACTTAATGATCCTGCAGTGCCCAAGGGTTTTTTTTCTTCAATAAAATTAACTTTATAATTTTTTTTTTGATCTCTTAGATAGGCTTTCAATATTTCACTTTTATAATTTACTGAAAAATAAAACTTATTAATTCCATTAGATAAAAATTTTTCCATTATAATATCAATTATTGGAGTATCTTTTATTGGAACTAATGGCTTTGGCAAAATTTTAGTAAATGGTTCTAGCCTTTTCCCTTTTCCACCTGACATTATAACTGCAAATGTATTTAATTTCTGTTTGGGAACTTCTTTATTAAAAATGTTAGTATAATCATAAATATCAATTAATTTTTTATTTTTATCTATTAAAGGAATTAAATCAAAATTTTTATTAATTAAGATTTTTTTTGCTTTTTCCAGTGAAAATTGATTTTTGTAAAAAAATTTAGATTTTCTATTATAAATATTCCTAATGGATGATTTTAAATCCTTACCTTTAATAAGAGACTTTCTTATATCTCCATCACTTAAGGTTCCCAAAAATTTTGAATTTTTATCTAAAATAACTAAACATTTTGTACCAACATTATTCATTTTTATGATGGCCTGTTTAATTGATTTATTAAAAGTAATAACTCTCTTCATTAATCTAAAGCATTATATAAGCACATAAAAGCTTCTGCATATTTATATCCAGATTCACTACCCCTTAATAATGCTTTTGATTTTATTGCAGTTTCACTTCTTGGAAAAGGATGTTTGCCAATTTCACTTTTATAAATTTTCATTGCTTGTATTTTTTTTTTTATAAATTTTGTAATATTATGAAATTCATTTGGAGAAAAGACTGGATAAGAATAATTAAAGTTTGTTTCAGAAAGTGTCTCATATGCTAGTAGTTTTTTTAAATTTTTAGATCTAAACCATTTAAAACAAGAGGTTACAACTTCATTTACAACTTTATGGTCTGTATGATTATCATTTAAAAATGGAACATAAACAATTTCAGGATTAATTTTATCAAATTCTTTTTTTAATTCGTTAACTAAAATACTTAAAGGAATACTATCAAGTGTTGTGGTATCAAAATTTAAACTCTTAAAATAGTTGAAGTTGTAAAACTTAATTACTTTATTTATTTCTCTCTCGCGTTGTTTAATTTTATTTAAATTATTTTTGATATTTTTAATCGATGTAAAATTTATCCAATAAATTTTATCTTTTTGAAATTTATGTTTTAATATAGTTCCTCCACAACCTAAGGTCTCATCATCTGGATGTGGTGATATAAATACAACTTTCTTCATAATCTATTTACAATATTCTAGAATATTGTTTAAATTAAGTACTCTATTTAGAATGTTGTAATTACAGTCATTAATTACATATTTCTCTAATTTTTTTTTATCAATTATTGAAAAAATTGCTGCGTCTGAGCTTAAATAATTTGATGAGAAGTTTATTACTGATAAATCATTTGGTGTTCCCCAAATGTTTTTTTTTTCACTTTGTTCATTGTTTATCATCTTTTTAAAAAAAATATTATAGATTTTTTTATTCTGTAAAGAAAACTTGATAAAATTATAATATGCAGAATCTTTTAATTTTTGCATTAAAGTAAAATGTTGTTGGGGAATATCTGTTTTGATCATATTTTTAAATCTCCAGAAATTAGTAAAATTTACCGTCGTTAAGGGAAATCCTCTGGTACAGTTAATACTAGCAAGTTTTGGGTTAAGGTTCTTTAAAATCTGTCTTTGAATTTTAAATTTTTTTTTTAAATCCCAGGATGTTTCAAACATAAATTTTGCAAATTTAAAATCTCCGTAAGGGGTATAAAATGGTACAATGCTATTTGCAAGACCATGATATCTTGTGAAATGTGTTCTGTAAAAAGCAAAATAATCTATATAAGAACTTAGGTCTTTTGCGTTGTTATAATCTAAGTCTTTTAAATTTTCGCTATAAAAATTTTCTAGATGTGAATAATAATTTTTTTTGTCAAAAATATCATCTCTTAAAACATCTACTAAACCGACATACTCATTTAAAAATATATCTAAATTTAATTTTTCATGCTTTTTGAAGTAGCCATAATAAGACAACCTCATAAGTTCAGTTCCACACATCCCGGACAAATTTAAATCAAAATCACCTTTTTTAATATTAAGGAAGTGACTAGTTCTTCGATTGTAAGTTTGTTTATTTGACAAATATAATGTAATTTCATCAATCAAATCTTTATTTGTATGATAATCAACTTCATCTGTAATATTTGTATCTAATTTCAATAAATCTTCTATTTGTTTAATAATTTTTTTTTCACTGTATCTTCCATAATTAGAAAAGTCCTCATACTGATTGATTAGTTGTAATCCAGTTTTAAACTTTATGTTTTTCTTTTTTAAAAGAGCTAAAATTACCCTAGTATCAACACCTCCGGTTAAATCGCTATGAATATTTAAATTATCATTTTCTAAAAATGACAAATTGTCTTCAAGAATATTAGTTGCCTCATCAACAACTTTATTAAAATTATTATTCTTTCCAATATCTAAGTTATTTTTTAAGTTGTAATATTGATTTATTTTTAATTCATTATTTTTAAATTCATAAATAGAGCCAGGTTTAAAATAAGTTATTTCATTAAATATATTTTGATCACAACATGCATAAGTTAAATATTTATAATTTTCTGATAAATATTGTGCAATTCCAGTAAAATTAAGCGTTGTTTGGTTATTTTTTCCTAATGCCAAAATTGAATTTGATACTGCGAAAGTGTTGTTTTTTTTATAGAGATACAAACCATGCATCCCAAGTTTATCCGTTATAATTTTCAGACTTTGTTGATTTAGAATTATAAGAGTGTACTGACCTGCTATTTCCCCAGATATTAATATATCTTCAAGATTTTTATTTGACTCCAAATCTTGAACAATAAGATTTAATGCATTTTTATTAAATTTTTTTTTATAGATGAGAGCCCCTAAACACAAATAACTTGTGCCCTTAGAAGTGATTAAAGATTTATCTTTAGCATAAAAAAAATTACAATTAAAATCAGAATTGGTAATAATTTCTTTTTTTAAATACTTATCAAATGTCTCTGTGTTAGGTACACCCTTAATATTTGATATATATAAAGATTGCATGAATGATTAATTATAAAAATTTTAACTTATGGTAAATTTAGAAATAATCAAGGGAACAATTTATTTAATGATTTATTTTTATAATCTATCTTGGAAAGTATATTGATAATTTTTTTTGAAGAATTTCCTGTTCCATAAACATTTTTACATTTTTTTAATTTTTTTTGATATTTTTTATTGTAAACAGAGTATTTTACGGCTTTTATTATCTCATCCTTTTTGTGACTAACAAAAATTACATTTCCGGAGTTTTGTCTTTTTATTTGACGTTCTCCTATGTTTACAACAGGAGTTTTATGAATTGCGGACTCGAGTATTCCCATGCTTGAATTGCCCATTACAAGAGACACATTTCTCATTAAATTTACAAAATAATCCTCAGGAATATTTTTAAATTTAGAAACGTGCTTATTTTTTTTGAATTTGTAATTATTAATCATCTCAATAATTCTAGAACTCCCTGGGTCAGAATTGGGCTTTATTATGACTGTTGGAAAATCAAGTTCATCAATTGCTTTAAGAGATTCCTTAAAGTTTTTTTGTTTTTCTGAATAATAATTACTTACTGGATGTTGAATAAATAAAATAATTGGTTTTCGGGAAAAAGGTATTCTAAAAAAATTTTCTAACTTCTTTTTTGATAAAATTTTGGATAATTTATACCTATCTAATGCGGTGTGTCCTACATTATAAATATTTTTTCTGTTTTCACCCATTTTTATTAATCTATTTTTGTTTTCCTCTGTTGAAGTAAATAAATGTTGTGACAATTTTGAAACAGCATGGCGAATTAAAACATCAACATTGTATTCTGTCTTATCTCCTGCACCAAGATGGGCTACAGGAATATTATTATATGTTGCTGCTAAAGCTAAAGTTATTGCTTCTTCTCTATCATAAGGAGCAACTGCAATGTCAGGCTTTATTTTTGCAATAATCTTAATTAATTTATTAAATTGTTTTGAAGCTCCTAAAGATCGGCTTTCCAGAGTATCGTTATGATAAAAAGATTTGATTGATATAAATGAACCAAATTTGTCTTTTTTTACAATTCTTGCAGTATATCCATATTTTTTAGATAAATGTGCCCCAGTTAAAATTATATAAACCTTAAATTTTTTATTTTTCTTTAATAAATTTAAAATTGGTCTTTGAATAAAATAATCTGATCTAGAACCGGTTATAAAAATTATTTTAATCATTTTACAAAATATCAAATCCTTTATTAAAAATTTTATCTACAACTGAAAGATCTTTAATAAAGCCAATATTCTCAAACATTTGATTATAGGTTTCATTTTTCGGGGACAAAAAATTTACAATAATATTGTTTTTTTTAAATTCGTCCAAATTAAGATAATTTTGTGATCCCATTCCTGTTATGTACTCTTTAGAGTTTAATTCTAAACAAATATCTAATATTAAATTAGATTTTTTTGATTTAATTTTCATATTTGAAAGTTTGATAAAATTGCATTTAACATTTAAAAGTTTACAAATAAGTATAATTAAATCAATGTTCAGTTGACATAAATTTTCATAATAATTTTTTAGCAGACTCTCTAACTCTTCATAAAACAATGCAAAATGAGGGGAGTCTTTGTAATTTTCTTTAATAATCTTTAAATGCTGCTCTTTCCAATTTTTAGAATTGTCAATTTTGATGTTTGAAATTAATTCAAATCTTGAAGTTTTTTTTGTGGGGATAGTTAACCATTTTTTTCCTGATTTTATTTTAATTTGATTTCTATTCTGAAAGCTTCTTCTATTATATTGCACAGTGTCTAAAAAAACGAAAGTGTCACTCTCTTTTATTTTTTCAAATAAATGAGTCCAGGGCAAGTACTCTGGTTGATGAATTAAAATTTTAGTCAAATTTTATTTTTTTTAATTAATTTAACATTTAATCAATGATTGTCCTATAAAATGAGCATCTTCAATGCTTATCTTCATGTGCAATGGTAAATGAAAATGTCTTTGCATAATCTTTTCTGATTCAGGAAACATACCTTCTTTATTTTTTAAAGTTTTAATATAAAGAGGTTGTAAGTGTAAAGCGGGTGAATAGGCCCAATTAATGTTGATTCCAAAATCATTTTTAAGTTTAGATTGTAATTTTTCTCTATCACCATTTTCTTCAATTAAAGTTATATGTTTCCATAGTGAATAATTAATGTTATTTTTTCTTGGCAAAGTAGTAAATTTTTCTGATTTTGATATATACTCATCATATATTTTTGTTACTTCATTTCTGTGATTAATAATTTCATCTATGTGTGAAAGTTGATTGATGCCTAAAATTGCACTGAATTCAGGAATCCTACAATTTCTCCAACTTTTATCATAAATTTCAGTGGGATGATTCCAATCACGACCTCTCTCACGCAATGACTTTGCGAGATTAAACAAAGACTCATTATTTGTTGTCAACATTCCACCTTCGCCAGTTGTTATTGTTTTTGTTGAAAAAAAAGAAAAACATCCAACATCACCAATATTACCAGCAACTATACCATCTATACTTGAACCAACAGCATGAGCACAATCTTCGATCAAAAAGATTTTGTTTTCTTTACAAAATTTTTTAATTTCAAGAGAGTCGTAAGCCAAATAACCAGAAAAATGCACGAGCATTATGGCTCTAGTTTTAGAGTTTACCTTTTTTTTAATTTCTTGAAGATCAAGACAAAAGGTATCTTTGTTGATTTCAGCAAAAACTATTTTGCCTCCTTGGGATGTAACGGCAGTACCAGTGGCAATAAAAGTTTGAACAGGTACAATTACCTCATCGCCAGGTTTTAAATTTAGATAGTTAATAGAAATTTCTAGAGCACTTGTGCAACTATTCAATGCAACAGCAAATTTAGTTCCTACAAACTTTGCAAACTTCTCCTCAAATTCTTTGACAAAGGGTCCCGTGCTTAATCTATCAAATAAAACTTTATCAACTCTGGATTTAATCCAATCTGAGTCCTCTTTACTAAAATACGGCATTGCAACCTGATATGTTTTTTTATTTTTCATTTTTCGACAATTCTTTTAAATATTTTAAGGTATTTTGATTAACAGATTTTGGTTTATAGCCAAGTATTTTTTTTGCCCTTTTTAAATCTAGGAAAATATTGCTAATGCTTGGATTCGATCGCTTAATTTTGATTAATTTCGATTTAGACTGTAAATTTTTTTTAATTAACATGGCTCTTGCGTAATTTGAAATTGGTTGACCTCCACCAATATTAAAAATGCCTTGTTTAATTTTCTTTAACTTTTTTACAGATAAAACAATTGAGTCAACAGCATCATCTACATAAACATGATCTCTAATTTGCATTCCAGAGTTAAATAACTCGATATCTTCATTATTAACAAATTTTTCATAACACATTTTTGAAAACCCTGGTAAATTTTGTTTATACCCAAATATTCCATCAAATCTCAAAATAATATAATTCAGATTAAATCTTTTTGAAAAAAGAGTAATTTGTTCTTCAGCAAACATTTTGGACATCCCGTAAAAGTTCTGAGGTGATTTAATTGAATTTTCTTTAATTGGATTTTTTTGCTGACCATAAACACTAAAGCTTGAGGTAAAAATCAAGTTTTTTATGTGAAGCTTTTTGCATATCTCAAGAATATTTGTAGCCCCAAATGAATTCACTAAAATCATTGATTTTAAATCTTGATCATTGGAGATTGGTTGAATAGCCGCTGTATGAATTATTAAATCAATTTTTTTTTTTAATAATGTTATTTTTTTTAATAATTTTTCTTTATTAGAAATATCACATTTTAAAAAAGTAAAATTTTTTTTATTTTCTAAAATATTTTTATCTTTATCAGTGCCAATTATGAAGTGAGATTTGTTTATGAGTTTTTTTATTAGTTTTTGACATAAAAATCCATTCGATCCAGTTATTAATATATTCATTTTATACTTTTAAGGTCAAATGGTTGATCTTTTTTCAGACTCCTTCTCATCTTTTTACCAATAATGTTGTTAAACTTCTCTGGTCCAATGAACGAAGCTGGTCTTTTAATTGAAATATCTTTTTTTTGAATAATTTGATTTTTTTTTAAATCATTTGAAGCATATAAACCTCTCCTGTTATGGATTCTTCCTTTAAGTTCGTTTTGACAAGGCTTTTTAATCGAGCTTCCTAAAATACTTTCTGTGTTTCTGATTTGATTTACCATTTTAAAAAATTCATTTGGCTCTAGGGATGCTAAATGATCTGGACCAACATCTTTTTTATTTAAGGTGAGATGCTTCTCAATGATTTTTGCACCCAAGGAAACTGCTATAATTGGAGCAATAGTCCCCTCTGAATGATCTGAATAACCTATTGGATATTTGAAATTTTCTTTCAAAGTTCTTATTGAAAATAAATTCAATTCATTTGCTTTAGCTGGATAAATACTGGTGCAATGTAGAATATAGATTTTATGACAATTATTATCCTCTAAAAATTTAACAGTTTTTTTTACTTCCTTTAAGTACGATCTACCTGTTGATATTATTATTGGTTTTTTTTTAGAAGCAATTTTTTTTAATAAAGGAAAATTATTTATATCCCCTGAGGAAACTTTAAAAAAATCCACCTTTAATTTGTGTAAAAAATCAATACTTTCATTATCGAAAGGTGTGGATAAACACTTTATACCAATTTTTTTTGCATATAAAAAAATTTTTTTAGTCTGATTAAAATTAAAAGATAATCTATCTAACATTTTATAAAGAGACTCTTTCTTATTTGTTCTTCCAACTTGATAATCACTTTTTGTATGATTTTTAATAATTAAGTTGTCTGGATTAAAAGTTTGGAATTTTACATAATCAGCTTTACAGTTTTTTGCTGCCCTTATCAATTTTTTGGCTTTATCAAAACTCCCATCATGATTTACTCCCACTTCAGCAATAATAATAGTTTTGCCTTTATCTTTTTTTTTTGATTTATTTAATAATTTATTTACCATTTAATATATTTGCAATTTTGACTATTTCCTTTCGAGTAATATTGTTGCTCGAAGGAAGACATAACATTCTTGAACAATATTCTAGGGATTTGTTTATATTGTGTCTTTCAAAACTGATAAATTTTTTTTGTAAATGGTTTGGGTGCCAGATGTTTCTAACATTTATGCCCTTGCTTATTAATTTTTTCACTAATTTATAGGCATTATCTTTATAATTCTTTGTGTCTATTACTAAAATATTCAACCAATTATTATTATTAGCATAATTAGGTCCTGATAAAATTGAAAGACCATTAATTTTATTAATTTTTTTTTTATAAATTTGATTAATTTCTCTTTTTTTTTTCAAAAAAAAATTTATTTTTTCTAATTGAGCTAAACCAATAGCTGCTTGTAAATTTGATAATCTATAATTGTATCCAATATCATTGTGTATATAATTTATGCTATTGTCTTTGGCTTGATTTATCAAATATCTTGCTTTTTTATAATGTTTGAAGCTGTTGGTTAAAATTATACCTCCACCTCCTGAAGTAATTATTTTATTCCCATTAAATGAAATAGCATTTATTTCTCCAATAGTTCCTGTAAATTTATTTTTAAGATTACTCTTTAAATATTTTGTTCCAAGGCTCTCTGATGCATCCTCAATTATTTTGATATTTCTTTTTTTGCAAAAAGCAACTAGTTTTGAAATATTAGCCGCATTTCCAAAAACATGCACAATAATAATACAAACTATTTTTTTTTTAGTTTTTTTATTATATGTAAAATTATTCTTAAAAAATGTTTTTTTTTTTATAAAATTAATTGTTTTTTCTTGATCAATATTTAATTTTTCGTCAACATCCATAAAAATTGGTGAAGCATTGTTATAGATTATTGAATTTACCGGAGCTATAAAGGTGATGCTAGGACAGATTACTTCAGTATTACTATTTGCTCCAAGTAACTTTAGAGCAATATGTAGTGCTGCAGTTCCATTAATAACCGAAACAGCATATTTTATTTTTAAATATTTCTTAATTGCATTCTCAAATTTATTAATAAAAGTTCCAAAAGTAATCAAATTATCTTTAAAACACTTTTTAATATATTTTAGTTCATTACCTTTGAATATAGGTTCATGTAATTCCATAAAATTAAACTAATTTTTTAGTTAACTTGAATAATGTATAATAGTTCTTTAAAAATTGACCAGATATTTTTAGTTTTTTGCTACACATACTGTGTCAATCAAGTGGTTATTAATTTATCTTTATTATTTATTGAAATTATTTATAAATAGCTCCTAAATTATAAGAAAATAGCACTATTCAATGAAAAAAATTATCATTACAGGGGCAGGAGGTTATATTGGGTGTGAGCTTGTTAAATATCTATCTAAAAAAAAATATGGCATTATTGCAATCGACAGATATTTTTTTGGTGAGGAAAAAATTTTAAAAAAAAAAAATATAAAGCTAATAAGAGAAGATATAAGGAATTTAAAAATTAAAAATTTTAAAAAAATTTATGCTGTTATTGATTTAGCGGCACTTTCTAATGATATAACAGGTGAAAAATATATTAGACAAACATTTGATATAAATTTTAAGGCAAGATACAGAGTTGCTCAATTAGCAAAAAAGGCTGGAGTAGAAAAATATATTTTACCTTCTTCTTGTAGTAACTATGGTAGAATATCAAGAAATCAAATCGCAGATGAAAAATATAAATTAAATCCATTAACGAATTATTCTAAAGCTAATGCAATGGCAGAAAAAAAAATTTTACGATTAAAATCAAAAAATTTTTGCCCCGTAATATTGAGACAAGGAACTGTATATGGATTTTCAAATAGATTGCGTCTAGATTTAGTTGTTAATCGAATGACCTACGAAGCGTTCAAAAATAATCAAATACCCATTCTTAAAGATGGTTCTCAGCGTAGACCTACACTTCATATAATTGATGCTGCAAGAGCTATGCATATGATGATAAAAACAAATAAAGAAAAAATATCGGGAGAAATATTTAATGTAGGAGGAGATGGAAATAATTTATCAATAAATCAGCTTGCAAAAGAAATTAAAAGCATATTTAAAAAAAAGATTAAAATATTTTATTATGGGGAAAAAGATTTAAGATCTTATTTTGTATCATTTAAAAAAATAAAGAGCCTTGGTTATAAAACTTTATATAAACCTAAAGATGGTGCAAAACAGCTTGTTAAAATGTACAAAAAAAAAAGAATAATTATGTCTGACGAAAATATTACGCTAAAGTGGTATGATAACTTGAATTATTGGAATGAAAAAATAAGGAAAGCTGCCATCAACAATAAAATTTTATAAGTGCAGTCAAAAATTACATTTCTTTTACCATTGTTTCATGGAAATCATTATTTTCGCATTTGGTTAAAAAATAATTATAAAAAAAATAGAGAATTTAAATACTTCTTCGCGGACGGAAGTGGTAACAATAACAATTACAAAATTCTAAAAAAAATAAACAAAATTAATAATTTTAGATATAAAAAATTTCCAGAGGATAAATTTTTTCCAAAAAATTTAGTGATTAAAATTAGAAAAGCTCTAGAAAAAATAAGAACAAAATATGTTATGCTCGTAGATGTGGATGATTTTATAAATTTTACAGGGGTAGAAAAAATTATCCAATCACTTGATGAAAATAAATATAATGTTCTTTCAGGAGACATCTTATATGTATCAGAAGTAAAAAATGAAAAATATAGAATAGATCTTCAGTCAAATTCATTTTCAGGATTTACAGAAGGAAGGCAAAAAGAAAATATTATTAAATATTTAACAAAACCTAATGATCACAAGCATTCCTATATATTTTATTCTATTTATAAAAAAGAAATATTATTAAAAGTATATAAATACTTGGAGAGGAAACCTTTTTTATCTCCAACATTTTATGAAATTGCCAACACAGTGTTAAGTTTTTATTATGGAAAATTTAAATATTTAAAAACAAACCATTTAATTCGATTAAATAATCCAAAAAATTCATTCAATAAAACTTACAAAAACAAATTAAAAAGATCAAATAAGCAAATAATAAATTTAAAAAAAAATCTAAGAAAAGATCAAGAAAATTTAGAAAAACTTATTGAAACAAAGTTTCAGATTGAAAAAAATTATTCAAAAAAATTGATTTGGTCTTTTTTCAATTCTAAAAAAATTCCTAAAACATTCCTCAGAAATTTTTTTCATCGAATACTATCTTTAATTAAATTAAATTTTAGTAATATTAAATTAATTTTTAACATATATTATTTTTTAAAAATAAATAAATGATCAATAACTTAAAAGATTTCCTAGAAAAATACTCTTTTTTTACAAAAAAATTTAATAAAAAAATTACCTATATCTTTTTTTTAATTTTCTTATCATCATTTTTAGAGCTACTAAGTATTACAATTTTCTTGCCAATAATTGAGGTTATTTCTAAAAAAAAATTTGAAACATTCAATAATGATCTTGTCGAAAGTTTATTTATTAAATTTAACTATGATAGCTGGACACAAGTTGATTTTTTATTAGTAAGTTTATTCGGAATAGTTTTGGTTTTCCTAATAAAATTAATTTTTTTTATATTTTTTTATTTTCAAAAAAAAGATTTTTTAACAATATTTAATACAAGTATTTCCAATCAATTATTTCAAAATCTAATTAAAAAGAATTATAATTATTATCTCAAAAAAAATACATCACAAATAATAAATATTATCAATACAGCTGATAGTATTACTTATGGAATAACTCTTCCTTTAATTTTATTAATTAATGATTTTTTAACTTTATTATTAATTATGATATTTTTGCTAATATTTAATTTAAAACTCACCATAATAGTTTTTTTATCAATTGGAATATTTTTATTTTTATATTTTAAAAGCACAAAAAAAATAATGAATGATATTGGTAAAGATAGATTCACCTCTTATGCGGATAAATTAAAAACAGAAAAAGAAGCTTTTGACGGAATTAAAGATGTGATTATTTATGGTGCCTATAATTATTTTATAAAAAAATTTAGTGCTGCTAATAAAAAACATGTGAACTCAACGCTGATGGAAGATCTTTTGAAAAGTTTACCTAAACAATTTATTGAATTTTTTATAATTATTTTATTTGTTTTGTTTTCTTTTTTTTATTTTAAATTTGATGACTCTTTTTCAAATTATTTTATAACAATAAGTGTTTTTTTCTTGGCATCTTATAAATTACTTCCAATATCAAATAAAATATTTTTAAATATTCAAACATTGAAAGTAAAATCTTATTCCTTTCAACAAGTTTATAATGAAATAATGGATGGATACCAAAGTAACAAAAACAATACAAGCAACGAAACTTCTTTCAATGATTGTTTAGAATTTAAGAATATTTCATATAGATATCCTATTAGTAAAAATAATGTATTAAATAATATAAATCTCAAAATTAAAAAAAATCAAATCACTGGTATTTTTGGTGAAAGTGGATCTGGAAAAAGTACTTTATTAAATTTACTATGTGGATTAATAGAGCCCTCGAAAGGACAGGTTCTAGTAGACAATAAGCCACTGACTCAAATGAATGAGACTTGGTTAAAACAAATAGGATATGTTCCACAAAACAGCTATTTAATCTCAGAAACAGTATCTGAAAATATTGCTTTTGGAATTGATAAAGAAAATATTAATTTAGATTTAGTAAAAGAAACAATATCCCAGACAAAACTTGATCAATTTATTAAACATCAAGGAGAAGATACAAATTTTTTATTAAAACAGGATGGAAAAAATATTTCGGGAGGACAAATCCAAAGAATTGCTATTGCGAGAGCTTTATATAGAAAACCAAAGTTATTAATTTTAGATGAATCAACGAGTGCTCTAGATTATGAAACTGAAAATGAGATCCTAAAAATTATCAAAGATATTAAAGATATAACAGTTGTTTTTGTAACTCACAGGAAACATACTTTAAATATTTGTGATTTTGTGTATGAAATAAAAGATAATAGTCTTGTCGAAAAAAAAACGTAAAAAAATTTGATGAATAAAAATATACAATCTAACGAAGTTTTCTGGTGTAAAAATTGTGTCGTAATGTCTACACGACCCAGGATCTCCTTTGATAAAAGAGGCCATTGTTCAGCATGTCAATGGGCGGAAAAAAAGAAAAAAATAGATTGGAAAAAAAGAGGGATTTTGCTCTCAAATTTGCTTAAAAAACATAAGAAAAATAGAGGGTATGATTGTATAACAACGGTAAGTGGGGGTAAGGATGGTTCTTACGTGTCATATAACCTTAAACATAAATTTAAGATGAATCCCCTGGCAGTAACAGTGAGGCCTCCTCTAGAGACTGACCTAGGATCAAAAAATTTAAATTCGTTTGTAAATAGTGGATATGATCATATTCATATTTCACCTAACATAAGTGGAATGCAAAAATTAAACAAAATAGGTTTAATTGAACTTGGTTTTCCTTACTATGGTTGGCTAATTGCTATTCATTCAGCGGTATTCCGTTTAGCTATACAATTTAATATTCCACTTGTTTTTTTTTCAGAAGATGGTGAGCAAGAGTATGGGGGATTTCCAAAAAAAAACCCCGTATATGGTTTAGATTATGTGGTTTCAAGATATTTAGAGAATGGTTACGAGAGAGCAATTAAAAAAGCAAAACTGACTGAGGAGGAGGCCTATTGGTTTAAAATGCCTAATAAAAAAGAATTAAAAAAACTCAATTTAAAAATAACCCACTGGAGTTCTTTTGAAAATTGGGATCCATATAAAAATTATGAAATTGCAAAAAAACACTGTGGCCTCCAAGAAAATGAGAGTCTCAATGAGGGTACATACACAAATTTTTCTCAGACAGATCAAAAACTTTATCCACTACATGTCTATTTCATGTATCTAAAATTTGGATTTGGTAGAGCAACCGCAGATGCAGGAATTGATGTTAGGAGAGGAGCGATGACAAGAGAGCAGGCAAAACAACTTGTCTTAATGTACGACCAAATATATCCTGATAAATTATTTGATGAATATTGTCAGTATTTTAAGATGACAACAAATGAATTTTTAGACAATATAGATAAATGGGCTAATAAGGATTTATTTAAAAAAGAAAATACCTGGGTCCCTAAGTTTAAAATAAAATAGTGAAAAAAAATATAGTTCATATTTTAGATTGTGGTTTTGGAAATATTTCATCAGTTGAAAATGCATTTAACTTCCTTGGGATTAAAAATAAAACTATTAGAAATTTAGATAAAATAAATGACATAACACATTTAGTAATACCTGGGGTTGGTAACTTCAAATCTGCAATAAAAAAAATTAAAAGTAAAAATATTGAAAAAAAAATACATGAGTTGTCGCAAAAAAATTGCTTTATTCTTGGAATTTGCTTAGGTATGCAGATAATGTTTGAATATGGTGATGAAAATGGAGGCTCTAAAGGTTTGGGACTTTTTAAAGGCTCTTGTAAAAGATTTATTTTTAAAAAAAATCCTTTGCCTATACCCCACGTCGGATTCAATCTAGTAAAAAAACCTAAAACTAAAATTTGGAATAAGATTGATAAAGAATCTCCATTTTATTTTATCCATGAATATAGGATTGGAAATGAGATAAAAAAACTAAATAACAAATGTTTTTTTGGTTTAACACAATACCAAAATGATTTTGTTTCATTTATTGAAAACCCAGGTGGAAATATATTTGGGGCACAATTTCATCCCGAAAAAAGTCAAATTAATGGTTTAAAATTTTTGAATAATTTTGCACAACTCAAATGATATTTAAAAGAATTATTTTTTCTCTACTCTATAATGACGGGTGTTTCAATTTAAGTAGAAATTTCAGTTTACAAAAAGTAGGAGATGTACAATGGATAAAAAATAATTATGGTTTTGGAGAAACGGCTAGTCAAATTGATGAATTGATTATAACTAATGTTTCACGAAATTTAAGTAAAAAAGATCAAAATAATTTTTTTCTAGATATAGATAGTTTAAGAAAAAAAATTTTCGTACCTTTAACTATAGGTGGAAGAATAAAAGATTTTGAGTATGCAAAAAATTGTTTTAAAAATGGGGCAGATAAAATCTTAGTTAATACTGCAATTTTTGATAATATTAATTTAGTAAATAAAATTTCAAATATTTATGGAAGACAAGCTATCACAGTGATGATTGATATTAAAAAAGAAGGAAATGAGTTTTTTTGTTACAAAGAATGTGGTGAAAAAAAACAATCAAAATTTGATCAAAAATTTGTTACATTTTTAAAAAACTTAAACTGTGGTGAGATAATTATTAATTCCATAGATAACGACGGTAATGGAGCTGGTATTAATCTTGATTTGCTAAATTTTTTTAATAAAAAGTTTCCTAAACCATTATTATTAATGGGTGGAGCTGGTAAGCCTGAACATATTTGGGAAACTTTGAAAAATAAAAAAATATCTGGTGTTGTTACAGCCAATTTATTCAATTTCTTAGGTACAGGACTTAAAATTGCTAGAGATGAGTGTATCAAACAAGGCATAAAACTGCCTTCATTCAAAGAAACATAATAAATTATTTCATTTTTTTTTAATTTTAGCTGGAGAACCAACAATTAAACTATTATTTTTTATATTACTTATAACAGTTGAATTAGCTCCAATTATATTATTTTTGCCTATTTTGATTTTAGGAACAACAACTACACTAGAGCCAAAGGAATTATTTTCTCCGACTGTGCAATGTCCCATTATTTTTGATCCAGGAGAAAAACAATTATTCTTATCTATTTTGCAATCATGAGACACGGCAGATCCATAATTTAATAAATTAAAATCATCTAAAATTGCATTGCCTGTAACAAAGGCACCTGGTGATACAACACAACCTTTGCCAATTTTGGCTCCAGCTGAAACATAACTTCCAGGATGAATTAACTTAAAGAAATTAAATTTTTTGAATTTATTTATTAAAGTTATTCTTTTTTTTATCTCTCCTATTGATAAAATTAAAAAAATATCTTTTTGGGGTTTTATCTTATTTTCTTTAAAAATTTTTAATTTAGAAAAACTATCAATTGTTCTATTACTGTTTTCAATTATACCAGATATTTTAAAATCTAAATTTTTAGAATTAATATATTCTTTTACATAGTAAAAATGCTCTTTAAATAAACCTCCCCCACCTATAAAAAATATTTTTTTCATGTAAAATTTTTAAACATTTCAGTCATAGTTAATCAATAAATTTTTTTAAAAAAATTTTTTTTTTTAAATTTATCACTTATGTTATCAGAATATCTGCAAAAAGTTTCTAAATAATTATTTTTAATTTTTTGAACATCATTTGACATCCACCATTCTAAAGGGTCTCTTTTTATATCTATGTAATGTTGGAAGCATTCTTTTGAGGAATAAAATAATATTTTATTCTTAAACAAATCTTTATATATTTTGCTGTAATTACTATTATTTGGTTTAATTTTTTTATCCCACAAAAACAATGTTGGATGGTTAATTAATAATGATTGCATATTCGCTGTATAATCATTGGTAAATATCTTGATTTCACTTTCAGAAAGCATTGAATAAATATATGGATTACTAACACGATCTTGAATTCGAAGTTTAGGGAATCTTTTTTTAAAATAATCTTTTTCTTCAAATCCATTATCATTATGAAGTTTTAATATCACTTCATTTAAATCAAAGTTTTTTTTATACAAATTCAAAAAATTGGTTATAAGATTTATTTGAGAAAATCCAAACTTATAAGAATTGCTTGAGTAAAACGAAAAAAAATAAGGCTTTACTGAGCCCAGAGTAATAAGAGTTTTCTTTTGATTGATTGGGTATTTTTTTATCCAAAAGGTTTTAGTGCAGTAAAATGATTTGCTAAATTTATCAGAATTTTTCGACCAAACATATAATTGATCACAAAATTTACTATAATATTTTGTATAATATTTTTGACAATCAGGTTTACCAACACCTCCTTCTTGGAAACACAAAAGTTTATTTTTTTTTAAAGACAAAAAAGCCAGTAAAAATCTTGATTTTTCTGTAGTTTCAACAGAAGAGCGAACTAAAAATTTTTGATCATTGATTTTGGTGAATTGCTTATAAAAATTTTCATAAAAAGAAAAATACTCTAAATAAGATTTTGGTAAATTTTTTAATATTGTTTTATTTAATAGATTACAAAATGTATCTTTTTTTTTTAATTTTTCATAAAGAGAATCATTTCTTTGAGAGAAAAAAATATTCTTTTTTAAACTTAGGTTTGGAATTTTTTTAAAATAATTTATTACCATTTTTCTTGAACTATTGGATAACTCAAACAGGTTATTTAAATCTAAATCTAAATTAAAATTTATAATATTTTCATTATACATATCCTTCTGTTTGAAATTTGATAAAAATTCTAAAATTTTTTCTTTGGTTCCAATTTTATTTTTATAAATTACATAGTGTTCGTTATTTCTTTTTTTATTTTTAATATTAGTAGTTTTTTTTTTCTGGAAGTAATCATGAATTTGACTGAATATGAAATCGTTATAATCTCTTTTTTGAGAAAATTTATAAAACTGATCAAAATTTTCGATTATAATCTGTTGATTTTTTAAAATTGAAAATTTTTTTTTTTTTATTTTTTTATAAATTAAATATTTAGAATAATAAAACTCTAAAAACAAAAATAACCATGGACCAATTAAAATATTCCAAAATTTTTGGTCAAAATTTTTGTTCAAAATTGAATTAAGTTTTTTGTAAAGGATAGGAATTATAAAATCATAATATAAGAAAATTTTATTTGAGAATTTTTTATGTTGATAATCATTCTCTGTGATTTCTGATATGATTTTAAACTTATTTTTTTGATAAAATTCAAAATCTTTTGCTTTCAAATTCCATGAATTATAATTACCTATCATTTACGAATTTTTTTTAAATCAACTTTAATTTCATAGAAATCTTTTTGAAATCTTACATGCATTTTATTTTCAGGAAAATCTAAAGACAAAGTATTCCTCAAAAAATTATATATCTGCTTATTTCTTTTTTTATTTAAATCGACAAATTTAAAATTCGGAAATTCATTTTTTAGATAAACTCTGTTATTTGATTTTATTTTATTTTTTTTAATTTTTCCCCTAATTATTTTGCTAAAGTTGTTTTTAAACAATTTAATACTCTCTTTTATTGATTTTTTATAAGTTTCAAAGCCAGTTTCCTCAAAATCAACTTTTATACCTTTTCGAATAAATATTTTTCCATTATCAATTTTATCATCCATTTCATGGAGAGTTGCACCATTACCTTTTAAATTTAGATTTGCGTAATAAGCTGAATTTTTTCCACGCCAATAAGGAAGATAAGACGGATGTAAATTTAGATTCATTTCAAAATTATTTAAAAAGTTTTTTGTAAAAATAGTTGAAGACCAAAGGTTTAATAAAATTTTAAAGTTCTGAAATTTTTCTTTTTTTCTAAATTGATTGAAACTTCTATATGTCTTCAAATTTTTCAATATTTTAGATTTTAAAGGTTTTGGTGATATAAAATAAAAATCTATTTTTTTTTTTTCTTTTAAAATTATTAAAAGTAAACTGTCTAAAATATTCAAATTAAATTTATCTGAGCCAAGATAAACTAATGCTTTTTTTTTAATCTTCATAATATTTCTTTTATTGATGAACCACTTGTGTCTAATGAAAAATTGTACACTCTATAACCTTTTTTTTTAAATTTTTTGATGATTTGCTTTTGATTTTTTTTTTCTACTATAAACAATATAAATCCACCACCACCAGCCCCTAGTAACTTGGATCCTAATACATCATTTTTAAGACCAAATTTGTGAATATCATTTATCGCTTTATTTGTTGTTAGATTAGTAAGACCTTTCTTTAATGCCCAATTTCTTTCAATCAATTTTCCAACTTGCAATAAATTAAGCTTTTTTTTTTTGAATTCTTTTGAAAATACGTCTGACAAATTTCTTATTTCTATCATTTTTAAAGAATTAATTTTTAAGTTTTTTTTTTGTTTTTTTAAAATTTTAGAGGCACTTCTAAATTTTGTAGTCCAAACTAATAATGAATTTTGAAGCAAGTCATTTCCTCGTTTAGAGGACAGAGGTTTTACTTTTACGTTATTATTTGAGTAAAATTGAATATGATTAAAGCCTCCAAAAGCAGCTGCATAATGATCTTGTTTTCCTATAGGATTTTTTAAAATTTTAATTTCAATTTTAGAAGCTATTTCAGCTAAATTTCTTTTTGTTACTTTTTGTTTTTTATAATAATAAAGTGCATTTAATAAGCCAACACAAAAACTACTTGATGAACCTAAGCCTGTGTTTGATGGAACGTCAGCAATTGTTGCGATATATAACCTATCTTTTATTTTTGTGTATTTAATACATTCTCTTATTATCTCATTTTTAATTAAATTAATTCTCTCTACGCTTTCAGTTTTTGAGTAATTTAATCTATATCTTTCATAAAAATCGTTTTTTTTTGATACAATTACATAAACGTAACTATTTATTGCAGCACTGACTACTGATCCATAATTAAATCTTTTATAAAATTGAGGAATATCAGAACCGCCACCCACAAAGCTTACTCGCAAAGGTGTTTTGGTTATAATCATAATTTAAGATTACTTAAATTTAATCACCCTAAAAATTTAGTAAATTTCTTTCACTTCTTTGTAAAGGAACATTACAAGAGGCACATGGCTTAATTTCATTAATTTTTCCATTATCCATTAAATTTCTTGATTTTGAAAAGATTTCATTATTAAAAATTTCAATCGGATCTCTATTTAATACATTTCCAAGATTAAAAAATGTTCCATTAATATCAATACAGCAAAATTTTACATTTCCATAGGTATCGATATTCATCCTGTCGTAAACATAAACGCATTTACAATCTTTTTCTACAATAGGTGGTCCCGCATCTTTATTTGGATAGTCGTTTTCAGACCAATTATGTTCTGGAAAATACAATATCAAATCACCTTTGTCTTTATCTAAATACTTTTTCCAATATTCAAGGTAATTGTCTAATTCCTCATTATTAAGTTTTGAAACTATCATTCTTACACAAATTCTTGTTTTATAGTTATGTTCGTCCCTAAGTTTTATAAATCTTTTTACATTTTCATAAACTTCTTCAAAAATTAAATCTTGCCTTATTTTCTCATAAACTTCTTTTTTTAAACTATCTACACCAAATATAATTTCATCCAGTCCTGCATCTAAAACTTCAATTGCTCTTTTTTCTGTCAATAATGATGCATTGGTTGGTAAGATTATTTTTTTTACCTTTCTTTTCTTCAAGTATTGAATCTTTTCATGAAGCTTTACATCAACCAACATTTCACCAATGCCAACAAGATTTACTGTAATATTCTCAATATGACTTTTAAAACTATCAACAATTTTTTTAAAAATTTCTGTGCTCATTACTCCCTTATTGTATCGAGTTTCATTAATAGAACACATTGGACAATTAGCGGTACATATCCCTCTAACTATCTCTATATCAATTTTTTCTGGAATGATCATAATTTAACGAAGTCTTTTATACTATTTCAAAAAATTTAGTAAACAATTAAAAAAAACCTACTTATTTTTTAAATATTTTATAATTTCTTGAGCGTAACCCTTAATATCTTTATTTTTTGCATTCAATGGAGAAGGCAATGTAAGGCCTCTTTTATAAATATCATAAGCAATTTTATTTGTTTTTTTTGATTTTTTACTCAGAAATGGCTTCATGCTACTTAATGGAGAAAAGAAAGGTCTTGCAGCCAACCCTTTCGTTCTTAAATATTTAATAATATTTTTTGATTGTATATTGAGCTCTTTATCAAAGACGATTGTTGTTGCCCAGCAGCCATTTTTTAAATCTTTAGTCATTTTATTAATCTGAACTTTATATCCGGCAAATTCCTTTTTATAGATTTGATAAATCTTTCTTTTCTTACTAACTATTTCAGAAATTCTTTTAAATTGAGAGTATCCTAGTGCAGCTTGCAAATTAAATGGCATATATTTAAATCCTAATTCCAAAATATCATAATTTGACTTTACGTCCCTTCCTTGATCTCTAAAAAACTTACATTTTTCATATAACTTTTTGTCATCAGTAACTATCATTCCACCTTCACCTGTTGTGATTGTTTTTGTTCTGTGGAAACTAAATGCTGATGCAATTCCAAATTTTCCTGACTTCTTATTTTTATAAACTGAACCAAGTGACTCAGCTGCATCTTCAATGAGAAAGATTTTTTTTTTTCTACAAAATTTTTCAATTTTATCTAATTCTGGCATATTACCGTAAATACCAGTCGAAATTACAGCTTTTGTATTCTTATTTACTTTTTTTTTCAGACTTTCTAATGACATACACCAGTGATCATTAGATATATCTACAAACAAATTTTTGGCTCCCGTATAAAGTACAGCAGCAGCTGATGCTGCCCAAGTGCATTCCTGATTCACAACATTGTGCCCTTTTTTTATTCCTAAAGAGTGAAGGATTAAATGGAGAGCTTGTGTACAATTAGTTGTCATTAGACCATATTTTCTATTATGGAATTTTGCGAATTCTTTTTCAAATTTTTCTACATAAAAATATTTTTTTTTACCGTACCAGCCTGAATTCATCACATCCAACACATATCTCGTTTCCTGAGGAGTAATTGAAGGACCAGACATTTCAAAATTTTTGAGACTCATGCTAATTAATATTTTTCAATTTTTCTAAAGTAAATTTAATATCCTTATATAGTTTTGATTTAAAATTAAAACCTAAAGAACAAAATTTTTTATTAGATACATTATATGATAATTGATTCATTATCTCGTGATCTACTTTTTTGATTTTTGTTTTCTTATTAATTTTTTTTATGCATTTTACAATATCTTTTACTGGGTAATTATTTGAAAGAATATTATAAATAGTATTAGTTTTTATCTTATTGTTTATTATAAAAGCTAATGCTCGAGTTAAGTCAAATAAGGATAGATAGGGTCTTCTTTGATTATAAGCTGATTTCCAAATGCTTAGTGGCTGATCAGTCGCAGATTGATAGCAAAATTTATTAACAGCAGTATGAAATCTTATTCCCTCTGAAAAACCATAGATTGTTCCTAACCTTAATACTAAAAAATTCTTAAGTTTTTTTGATATTAATTTTTCTTCTTTTAATTTTATATCTGCATAAGGGCTCTGCGGCTTAAGATCTTTTTTTGAGCAATTTTCATCTACCCAATTTGATTGTGGTCCGTAAACACTGGTTGAAGACGCAAAAAGTAATAATGCATTATGTTTTTTACAATAGGAAATAATTTTTTTGGTTGCGGGTAAATTATTAGTGTAAAACTCTTTTTTATACTTAGAGCTTTGGGCGGCGTCAGTTTTTGCTGCTAAATGAATTACAATTTCACATTTTGGTATTTCTGAGATCTTGCATTTAGATAAATCTAATTCAAAAAATTTGGTTTTTTTTTTGAGATTAAATAATGAATTGTATTTATTAGATAAAAAATTATCTAAAAAAATAAGATTATTTTTTTTTTTAATCTTACTAGACAGTTCTCTAATCAAATATGACCCTATATGACCAGCAGCTCCAGTTATTAAAATATTCATATAAACAATAATGATGATATAAGTAAAATTAGTTTATTTAATATATATTAGTTATAAAAAAAAGAAAATGAATAACAATAAAAAAAATAAAGTAGAAAAAATTTTTTTAAACAGATTAAAATCTAGAGGTTCATTTTTAGACATATTTGAACTACATAAAAAAAAAATTAAAAGAATTTTTACTATTTCAAAAGTAAAAAAAAATACTACTAGAGGGTTTCACGCACATAAGTATGATACTCAAATTATCACTGTTCCATGCGGAAAAATTAAGTTTAAGACATTTGATGGAATTAAAACCAAAACATTTTTTATTAGTTCATCTAATATTGCAATTCTAGTTAAACCTTATGTTTGGACAGAAACCACTTATCTCAAAAAAAATACAGTTGTAACAGTATACTCAAGTCACAGTTATAACGAAAAGAGCTATATAAGATCTTTAGATAGTTTTAAAAAAATTTTTAATTAATAATTATTTAAAATATTAATTACTTTTGACTGTATTTTTTTTGATAGACCAGGATAAATTGGAATAGATAGAATTTCTTTCGAAATTTTATTTGTTATTTTCAAATTTGATTTATATTTTTTAAATATTTTTTGATTGTGCAGCGGTAGCTTATAATGAATTCCACACGCAATTCTTTTTTTTTTCATAATATTTAAAAGTTTATTTCTAGCCTTCACTCTTATTACAAATAAATGATAAACATGATTGGAACCTTTTACAACCTGGGGTAAAATAATTTTTTTATTATTTATTTTTTTTTGATAATTTTGGGCTATTAATTTTCTTTCTTTATTATCTCTATTTAAATTTTTAAGCTTTATATTTAAAATGGCAGATTGGATTTCATCTAATCTAGAATTGATTCCTTGATAAATTGCATTTCTATTTTTATCCCAACCATATTGGGACATAGCTTTTACTTTAAAAAAAAAATTTTTATTATTTGTAGTTATGGCACCACCATCACCTATACATGATAAGTTTTTTGTTGGAAAAAAACTAAAGCAACCAAAATCACCAAAAGTACCCAATTTTTTTCTTTTAAATTCTGCTCCTGCAGATTGAGAACAATCTTCGATTAAAAATAAGTTATATTTCTTGCAGATTTTTTTTAAATAATTCATGTTACAGCTTTGTCCATATAAGTGAACGATGATTATTGCTTTAGTTTTTTTAGTTATTTTTCTTTCTAAGAGTTTTAAATCGAGACAGTATGATTTATCACATATATCAATTAATTTTAGTTTTGCTCCTGCATTTAAAATTGAAAGTCCTGTTGCGGTAGCTGTTAAAGATGTAGTAATTATTTCATCATCTTTTTTTAGATTCAAAGCTTTAATTGAAATATAAAGTGCATCTGTTGCATTGCCTGTGCCAACTACATGCTTTACTTTGAGATATTTTTGAAAAGATTTTTCAAAAATTTGACAATTTTTACCTTTAATATATTGACCACTATCAATGATATTTGAAATATCTTTTAAAATTTTATTTTTATTTTTTTTAAAACCAGGTTTAGGGTTGCTAAAGTAAATCATTTTTTAATAATTCTTAATTTTGGTAAATGAATAATCCAGTTTCCTCTAGTGCTATATCTATATTTTTCTTTTTTAAATATCTCATTTTTGTGATTCCAAGCCAATAACAAAGCATAATCTGGGTAATTCTTTTTAAAATGTTCATGGCTTTTTACTGGTATATGTGTTCCTGGTGTAAATTTATCAATTTTGGTTGGAGTTGTATCTGTTATGTAATCTATCAAATTTGAGTTTATCCCACAGTAATTAAAAATTGTTGTACTTTTCGAGGTGGCACCATAACCAACAATAGTTTTATTATCTTTTTTCAATTTTCTTAAAATGTTTAGTAGCGATTTTTTTGATTTTTCACAACTATCTTTAAATTTTTTGTATGTTTTGGGATTAAGAAGATTTAATTTTTTTTCAATTTTAAATTGAGATAAAACTTTTTGTTTTATTTTTCGGGAACCATTTCTGCATATAAAATATCTTAATGACCCACCAGCAGTGTCTAATTTTTCAATATCAAAAACTTGTAAACCATGTTTTTCACAAATATTTTTAATAGCTGTTAGTGAAAAGATAAATACATGTTCATCATAGATCTGATCATAAGAGCACTTTCTTAACATTTCTGGTAAATAAGGATCTTCGGTGACCATTATCCCGTTTTTTGACAATATAGTCTCTACACCTTTAAAGACCGAGTCTATATTTGGAATGTGTGCTAGAGTATTTTGTGCAACAAATACTTTAACAGGTCCATATTTTTTTTTTATCAATTTAGCAGTTTGAAAATTAAAAAAATTATTAAAAATATTTACACCTTTCCTTTTGGCTGATTTAGCAACATTAGCTGATGGATCAACACCTAAATTTCTAAAATTTCTTTTTGAAAGATAATGAACAACGCCACCATCATTATTTCCGATTTCAACTGTCAAATCATCTTTTTTTAACTTAAAATTTGTAATTAATTTCGTAGCCAAATTTTTAAAATGATTTTGCATCTTAAGAGATGTACCTGCAAAAAAGGCATAATTTTTATGAAATAATTTTTTTGGATTTGGTTGCTTTATTAATTGAAATAGTGAGCACTTAGGACAATAACTTGGTGCTAATTCAAAAAAATATTCTCTCTGCTTTAGATTTTTCACGAACGCATTTGCTATTGGCATTTTACCAAAAGTCATAAATTTTTTAAGTTTTTTTTTACAATTCCTACAATTCATAATTAGAATTTTACTTTATTTTTCTCAAATCTTTAAATTTGTTAAAATTTACATCTAAAGTATAAGGGTTTAATTTATCTTTAATACTCAAAATTTTTTTTCCACTAGGCCATTTAATATTTAATTTTTTACAGTTCCATTTTATTCCCATTTCATAACTAGGATTATAGTATTCACTAACCTTATAGTGCATTATATTTTTTTTTGCTAAAGTATAAAAACCTGAACCAACACCGGGTGGCATTATTATTTGGTAATGATTTTTATGATCAATTACAAGTTCTTCTTTTTTTAAAAAAGTTTTTGAATTTAATCTAAAATCAATAAAAACTATAAAAATTTTTCCCTCTATAAGATGCATTATTTGTGCTTGCGGTTTTTTCCATTGAAAATGAATGCCCCTTAAAATATTTTTTTTTGAAAAAGATAAGTTTTCTTGACAAAATTTGACACCTTTTTTAACTTTTCTAAATTTTTTGTCTAAAAAACTCTCAAAAAAATATCCTCTTTTATCATTATAAACTTTTGGTTTAAAAATATAAAGACCAGGTATTTTTGTTTTATTAATTTTCATATTTCTTTTTAAGGTATTCGTAATAAGAACCTTTTTTAAATTTGATTTCTTTGAGAAACTTCTTTTTCTTTATAAGCCTTTTTAATAATGCAATTTCATCCAAATTTGCAACCTGTTTTTTATTTTTCTTTTCATAATTCTTTATTAAATTAGAGATTTTATGTACCTTAACAGCGTCCCCAGCATCAAACCAAAAATTTTTTTTATTAGGAAATTTCTCAATAATTAATTTTTCATTTCTGATAAGCATATTATTTAAATCAGTAATTTCTAATTCCTTCCGTTTAGATGGCTTCAATTTTTTTGCTAATTGAATTGCTTCATAATTATAAATGTATATTCCAACAACAATTCTTTTTGATTTTGTATTTTTTGGTTTTTCAATAATTTGGGGTTTTTTATTATTAAGGTTTTTTTCTAAAACACCATATTCGTTTGTATTCGAATGGTTTATTGTAAAAATTGTATTATTTTTATAATTATTAAAATTTTTAAATAGAATTCTATCTACATCTCTTCCAAATAAAATATGATCACCTAAATTTAGTGCAAAGGGTTTTTTGTTTACAAACTTCTCCCCTAATAAAAGTGCCTCTGGTAAACCATTGGGCTTTTTTTGTACTTTATAATTTATGGAGACTCCAAATTTTTTCCCTGAGCCAAGAAGTTTGATATAATCTTTGAGATATTTTTTATCTGAAATTATTAATATTTTTTTAATTCCATTTTTAATAAAATTTGCAATGGGATAGTAAACTATAGGTTTATCATTAATTGGTAACAAATGTTTGCTCGTATAAAATGTAAAAGGATAAAATCTGGTACCTCTCCCACCGGCTAGAATGATCCCCTTTGTTACTTTCTGTCTTTTCATTTAAAATTATCTTCGTACTGCAAAAAAATCAACTGCAGCTAATAACCAGGATTGATGCGTAATCTCTACAATATTGTAAGTCTTATTATTTACCCAAAAATTTATATTTCCAATTTTTCTTACTTTATTGTTTGGACTAAAACCAGTAAAAGTAATGATTTTTAAACCAATTTTCTTTCCCTGGATACCTGCATTAATTATATTTTTTGAATTTCCACTACTGCTTATTAATATTAAAAGATCACCTTTAGATGCGTATGCTTTCAAACTTTCCTTTAACCAATTTTCATATCCATAATCATTCGAAAAGCAGGTTATTAAATCTGCTTCATTAAAGTTTATTGATCTTATTTTACAGGTCTTTGTAAAATCCACAGCTACATGACTTGCCATAGCTGCGCTACCCCCATTTCCAACAATAATGATTTTTTTGTTATTTTTTTTTACATTCTTAACAAGTTTTAAGAAGCTTTCAAAATCCTTTAAATTGATTTGATTTAAACTTTTTGTGATATTCAAAAAATATTTTTCTTTAAATTTTTTTATCATAAAATTTTTTATACCACTTTATAAATTCAGAAATTCCTTTTTCTAATGGTGTAGGGGTAAATCTGATTTTTCTCAATATCTTTTTATTTGAACCATAAGTTTTCAAAACATCGCCTTTTTGGAACGGTAGCATCCTTTTTTTAGCTTTGATATTAAGTAAATCCTCTATTATTTTGATAAAAGTGGTTAATTTTCTTGGTTTTGAACCACAAATATTAAAAATACTAAACGGTATTTTTCCTTTAGGATATTCCTTAGAGGCAAAATAAGACATTTTAACAACATCATCTATATAGGTAAAATCTCTTTGATGTTTTCCATTATTAAATATTTCTATATTTTTATTGTTGAGAATATTTTTAACAAATTTAAATAATGCCATATCTGGTCTACCATAGGGTCCATAAACTGTGAAAAATCTTAAACATGTAACTGGGAGCTTATCTAATTCGCTACAAGTATGAAGCATAATCTCTCCATTTTTTTTTGTTGAAGCATATAAGGATCTTTGATTTCTTGTTGAAAAATTTTCTGTTACAGGAAAACGTTTAGAATCTCCATAAACTGAGCTAGAAGAAGCAAAGACAAAATGTTTAATTTTATATTTTTTAGATAAAAAGATTAGATTTTTTAAACCTTCTATATTGCTTTTATAATAAGCTTGTGGATTTTCAAATGAATATCTTACTCCTGCTTGAGCCGCGAAGTGAAAGACTTTTTCAAATTTATTTTTTAAAAAAATTTCTTTTAATTTAGCATCGTTAATATCATTTTTAAAAAATTTAAATTTTTGCTTTTTTCTTTTTAATATTGAAAGTCTTTTTTTTTTTAATTCAACGTCATAATATTTGTTCATATTATCAATTCCATAAACTAAGTGCCCTTTAGAAATAAGTTTTAAAGAAAAATGAAATCCAATAAATCCAGCACAGCCAGTCACTAAAAATTTTTTTTTTACTTTAATCATTTCTTACTAAAAATTTTAAGTTTTTTTAATGAATAATGATAAGCAAGAGATTGTCCTTCGGTTGTCATGCCACCTATATGAGGGGTTATAAAAACTTGATTTGGATTTTTTTTTGAATAATTGAATATTCTACTTTTGTTAAGACCATCATATTCTCGCGAAAGGACGTCCGTAAAATAAATTGACTTTTTATTTTTTTTAAGAAAAGAAATTAAATCATTCTCATCTATGATTTCTCCTCTGGAAGTATTGATTATAATTATATTTTCTTTCATCAAATTAAGTTTCTTTTTGTTAATAAAATTAAGATTTTTTTTAGAGGCATGAATATGAAGTGCTAAAACATCAAACTTTTTTATTTCTTTATTAATATTTTTGATAACTTTAATTTTCTTATTAGTGATTTTCACAAAGGGATCATAAACAGAAACTTTAGATCCAAAAGATAAGCAATATTTGGTGAATATCTTGCCTAATCTACCATATCCTATTATCCCTATTTGTAAATTTTTAATCATTCTACCTTTAAAATCTAAATATGACCATTTACCTTTACTAACTGATAATGTACTTTGCGGTATTTTCCTAACAGCATTAATTAAAAAACCAAATGCTAAATCTGAGGTGGAAGTTAGTTGGTTTAACAAATGTTTATCATTCTTTAATGATAGAACTTTTATATTTTGTTTTTTGCAGTACTTTTCGTCGATATGAATTGTTCCGGTTGATGCTGTGCAAATTGCTTTTACATCTGTATTTTTAAGTAATTTTTCACCCAAATAAATTTGGGTCATATTTGGATTTGTAAAAATATATTTTGTTTTTTTTATATTTTTTTTTAACACATTCTGTGTAGGGTTTTTTAAAATTTTTAATCTGAAAAATTTTTTTGCCTCAGAGATAAATTTATCAATGTGGTTAACTGGGGTAATAATAAGTAAGTTATCTTTTTTCATTCATTTTTATCTCGGCTAAAATAAAATCATTTAAACTATCTATGTTTATAGAACGTGATTGTGGCAAAACATAAGGTATTGAAACTTTCGACTTATATCTAATTTTTTTTAAAACATAGTTTCTTGACATCGCATAGATTGAGCCAGCTCTAATGAATGCATCGGGCTTAAGATCTTGTCTTCTAGATTCCAATTTTTCTTTTATTCCAAAATCACATAGCCTATTTTTTACAATTTTTTTAATCCGCGCGGGATGGTGATCAAAAAGCTTATTCACAGCTATCACGCTATTTGCTTTATTTTTAATCATTATATTTATTATATTGTCAATATCTTTTGATGTTTTAAGAGGATTTGTGCACATTAACTCTATTACATAATGAAATTTTTTTTTATAAAATTTTTCGGCATTTATTAAAGCATGTTTTAAAGCCTCGGCAGATGTAGATGCATCTCTTGAAAACTTCTTTGGTCTCAAAAATGGAACATCTGCACCAAATTTTTTGGAAATAGATGCTATTTTTTTTGTATCTGTAGAAACAATAAAGTTTGTTAATTTGTGAGATTTTTTCGCTTCCTTGATAGTATGATATATCAAAGGCTTATTTTTAATCTTTTTTATATTTTTATCTTTAATTGATTTGGAGCCGCCTCTGGCCAAAGTCACCCCAAGAATATTAAATTTCAACCTATCCCCTTCCAGGTGTTGCCGTTTTCTGTGTAATGGTGCTCAGCCACTAAATTTGGCTCATATAAAAATTGATATTTTTTTTTAACAATATTATTTACCCAGTATCTATCTTCTTTACCAGCTAGTTTTTCGTTGAATAAATTTTTTTTCAAAAAGTTTTTTTTATAAACAGAAAGAGCATTATGCAAAAAATATCTTTCCTCTAAATTAGAATACATATTTTTTACCCTTTTATTAACAAAATGACTCCAAATATATCTTTTTGAAATTTTCTTTCCATTCCACAATGGA
>MDSV01226967.1_pt1 | contig 46909 bp, 38 predicted proteins | sample 810851 | NCBI WGS metagenome assembly MDSV01 (sample SAMN05326640, study PRJNA326480) | marine metagenome | isolation source: seawater | place: Atlantic Ocean: North East | collected 2012
ACCTTCGAGTCCAACCCTACGCCCTGATCATCCAAAAGAATATCAAGTTCTAGCTCGCACAAACAATCTGTTTTATGCTCAATATGTGAAAGAACATGTTGCCCTAAGACAAAAAAAGCTGATTAAATCCATAAGATTTAAACCAGCAAATTATTTCGTCGAAAGGATTATAAATGTAAGACGAAGAAGAGCACTATACCAAATTTAATTTCACTTTATTTCTGTAAAAGTATTGGGGCGTACAGAATAGATAGCGCTAACTAGCTTATTCGATTTTATCTTCATCGTAATTTTTCAGCAAACGAACACCTAAGTACATTAGTGGGGTATCGAACAAAGCAAAAAAGAACTTAAATAAATAGGAATTGAGAATGAGTATAATAACAGCGCCCACATTATTAATTGCATCACCCAGATTACCTGCAAGGTATAAAATAGTTATTATTGCTGCTGAATCGACCAATTGACTAACTGTTGTCGAAGCATTATTCCTGAGCCAAAGATGCTTGCCCTTGGTCAATCGTTTCCAAAAATGATAAAGACGAACGTCTACGCTTTGGGCTATTAGGTAAGCAATCATCGAGGCGATGGTATTACCGACCATAAATTGATACACTCCTTCAAATAAATCCAGTCCGCCACTGACTCCAGAAGAATTTGGCAACCAGTGATTAATACTCATGAGTAAAAGCATAAATACATTCATTCCGAAACCAACCCATACTAACATTTGAGCTCGTTTGCGTCCAAAAAGCTCGCTTATTAGATCAGTAGCAAGAAAGGTAAACGGATAAGCAACCCCCCCAGCCGGTACACTCATGGTATAGTTACTACCACTTCTGACGAGTTCAGGTGTTAAGGCTTGTAACCAAGAAGGTAAATCTAGACTGAAAATTGTTACAAATTTAGTGGTTCCAATAACATTACCCAATACAAGAGAGGTTAAAAAGACTCCTGAAAGTGTCAAGAACAAAGCATCTCGTCGGTGATTTTTTTCCATGAATTAATGAATTCACATTGTGGTTAGGTTTTCCCAAAATATGCCCAAAGGCTCGAACGAAGCATACATAGCAACTGTTATAAATGTCTATCTAGCGTGATTAAAGTTCTAAAACAATATTTGTTGGTTTTAAATCAAACTAAACCACTCGATTAATCATTCACGCTATTCGCTATACACCTATTCAGAAAGACCTATACAAAAGAGCGTTTATGAAGAAAAATAAGACGGATCAAATTACATCCAAAATTGAGTTGAGTTTATTGGCCGCTGAGTTATACCAGAAAAAAGGTAGACTAAGTATGCGTGACCTGATTAACTCCAGTGAGATGAGTGCAGCACAGATATATGAACTTTTCCCAACTAAAGATGCTCTGCTCGCCTATGCCTATCCATCGATGGTTTTTCAATATTGGGCAATGATCGACGAGATTGATGACTTTCATCGGCTAGTGATTAGTGAAAAATTAGGAAACTTTATTTACACCATGCTAGAGATGTTTTCAGACCACGAATTATTTGTTAAAGATACATTTAACCGATTAGTGGCATGCAAGGGAGTAAAAAGTGATTTTGCTGATGAAGTTTCTGCGGTTTATAAAGACTTTTTAACTCGAGACGGTAATTTATCTATCACGGCCGGCTTGGTCACTCGTCCACTGTTTTACCGTTGGATGACAACACAATTTATTGCACTGGTAGAATTTTGGATTTGTGATAAATCATCCAATAAAGAACGTACTATTGGACTGGTTGATAGAGCCAGTAACCTATTCGAAAATGTGATGTATAGTGAGTTAATCGACAAGGGCTTCGACTTCAGTAAGTATTTATATACAACCTTAAACACTACTTTTAAACACAAGCCATGAGCGATTTTCCATCATCCAAATTTGAACGTGGTCGAATTATAGCTAAAACTGGGCTGAAAGTAGGTACGAATTACGCTCAGCGTTATCTCAAAAAAAGAATAATGGGCAAAGAAGAGAGTCCAAAAGATTTCCATTCTGAAAATGCACGTGAGGTATTTAAGGAGTTTACCAAATTAAGAGGTACAGCACTCAAAATTGCTCAAGGGATGAGTATGGATCAAGGCTTTTTACCTGAAGAATTTGCAGAGGTGATGACCCAAGCTCAATATAGTGTCCCCCCCATTAACAAGGCGTTAGTGAGAGCCATTATAAAACGAGAACTAGGTGAGTATCCAGAGCAGATTTTTGCACATTTTGAAGCTGATGCCTTTGCTGCCGCCTCTATCGGACAAGTGCATAAAGCCGAGCTTAAAGACGGCAGAAAAGTAGCCATCAAAATTCAATATCCAAATGTTCGAGAAACCATTGATTCGGATATGGCCGTTGCAAAATCTTTAGCTCGCAGAATTATCAAAAAAGGCCAGGATATTGACCCTTATTTTGATGAGATTCGTTCAACTCTCCTTATTGAAACCGATTACCTACACGAGGGAGCACAAATCAAGGCATTCAAAGAGCGTTTTGGAAGTGAGCGTTTCCTTATACCTAACTGGATACAGGAGTATTCAACAGAACGAATTTTGTGTATGAGTTTTCTTGAAGGGCGTCATTTGGGTGATTTTTTAAAGGAAGAACCTTCTCAAGATGAACGTGACCATTTCGGACAACTCATTTGGGAGTTCTTTCATGAAGAATTACGAATTGGAGGATACGTTCATGCCGATACCCATCCCGGAAACTTTTTATTTACCTATGATGGTAAGTTGGGAATTATTGATTTCGGGTGTGTTAAGTTGTTTCCCGACGAATTTTTTACAAATTACCTTAAACTCTTGCCCTGTCACTTGGGTGATGATGAAGAGGCCATTCGAAAGTTATACACGAAACTAGAAGTCATTAACCCAAATGCGAAAGTTCAATCGAAAGAAGACGAGTATTATAATTTCGCTCGGAACTATGGGATTATGTTTTCAAAACCCTATCGGTATGATTTTTTTGATTTCAGCAACCCTGACTTTGATAATGAAATAAGGCATTTCACAAAAGAAGCGCCGCTGTCAAATGAAGTTAGGGGTTCTAAACACTTTCTATATACTAGCCGAGTTCACACTGGTCTCTATAGCATTCTTATTAAACTAGGCGCTGTCATCTCTACAGAAAACGCTAAATTGATTCTAAGTGAATTATTGGATATGTCATTTGACTCATACAGAGAACCTTTGAGTGTCGGTTAACCTACACTAACCCATCCTCGGTAGGATAAATATTGAAATTAAAAAAGGCACAAATTAGTTAAAATGATGCCTTTTTTTTGAATGTCTGAAGTTCAATGAGATTAACCCTCACTCAACAAACCATAGTAAACTGTTACTGATCTATGGTATTTAGATACTTATAAAACTCACTATCCGTCGAAATAATAAGTGAGGTTTCCTTATCAATGGTACTTACATACGCTTCCATACTTTTGGTAAAGTCATATAGTATTCTGGCAGATTGGGAACGGTTGTAGGCTTGATTGTAAATTGCTGCAGCTTCAGCATCGGCTTTACCACGAATAGTTTCCGCCTCTCGGAATGCTTCCGATTGTATACGCAGTAGTTCTCTTTCTTTTTCCCCATTAATACGAGAAGATTCCCCCTGACCTTCTGATCTGAATTTATCAGCAATTCGATTTCGTTCAGATATCATACGGTCATACACAGTTTGTCGTACTTCTTCTACATAATTAATTCGTTTGAATCGAAAATCTAATATGGCAATACCTAGGTCTGATGCCCGTTGATTAGCGAGTTCCTGGATTTGTTCTTGAATCACATCACGACCCGTTTGAATAATTTCTAACGAATCATTCACAATGTCAGCAATGATACCTTCTGAAATAGGCTCGCGGTTGGTAGAACGTATTAATTCCACTAGGTCGTTTGCTGCGATGGCATTTCTTGTTTCTCCATCTAGAATGTCGTCTAGGCGAGATTGTGCTCCCCTTTCATCACCTAGTCGCTGAAAATACAGTAACGGATCGATAATTTGCCATCGAGCGTAGGTATCGACAAATATGAACTTTTTATCCTTTGTTGGAACTTGATTTCTATCGCCATCCCACTCTAGGTATCTTTTTTCAAAGTAGTTGGACTTCTGAATAAAAGGTATTTTAAAGTTGAGTCCAGGCTCGGTTATAGCTTCTCCTACTGGATTACCAAACTGTGTAATCACAACTTGGGCGGTTTCATCTACTACATAAGTACCATCCATCACAATAATAACAGTAAAAAATGTGAGGATAGCAGTACCTATTTTTGATAAATTTTTCATGTCAATCCTCCTAGTTATTATTGTTTGAGTTAGTTTGACGGGCACCATCCATTTGCAACTGAAGTAATGGTATAACAGAATTCCCCTTGTCATCGGTGATAATTTTCTGCCCCATATTAGGAATCACATCCTGCATAGTTTCTAAAAATATTCGCCGTTTTGTTACTTCAGGAGCTTTGATGTATTCTTCGTACAAGTCATTGAATCGAGACACCTCCCCTTGCGCTCTGTTAACCCTATCTAAGGCATATCCTTCTGCTTTTTGAATAGTTTCTTGTGCTTCACCAGCTGCACGTGGAATTATTCGGTTATAATCGGCACGAGCTTGATTAATCAACGTTTCGCGTTGCTGTTGAGCTTCATTGACTCCATTAAAAGAAGGCTTTACTGGGTTTGGCGGATTGATATCCTGAAGCACTACTTGTTCGATTTTTAGTCCTATTTCATACTCATCACATAGCTCTTGAATAATCACCTCTGCTTGTGAAGCTACATCCGCACGTCCTACCGTTAATACTTCATTTACAGTACGGTCACCTACAATTTGCCGCATGGCGGCTTCGGAAATGTCACGCAGTGTTTCGTCGGCATTTCGTACTTTGAATAAATAGCTAAAAGGGTCGTCAACTCGGTACTGTACAACCCACTCTACATCGGCCAAATTCAAATCCCCTGTGAGCATCAACGATTCTCCCTCATACCCTGCATTTCTATAGGTGGAATTAACCCCAGCAGATGTAGTGCGATAGCCAAATTCTTGTTTCAACTGTCGCTGTACCGGAACACTTGTACGCTGCTCAATAATTGGAAATTTGAATTTCAAACCAGGTTCTGCCACTCTTTGATACTCACCAAAACGGGTAACCACTCCAACTTCTTCCGGTCCAACTATGAAATATGAAGAACTTACTAGTACTATACCAATAATGATTATTAGTATCCATTTTATGTTTTTTGTTATGGAATCAAACTGCGGAGGCAGATTGAATTCCATATTATTTTCTTCTGCCATAATTATTCTATGATATTTTTAAACAGATTAAGGTTGTGTCGTCTACTAAATGAAAATTACTGTACTTTTGTACAATTCTCTTAAAATGCAGTGTTATTTCTTTAGCATTTAGCTGCTGGGTGTCGAGTTCCTCCAACATTTTTGGAATAGTATCAAAACCTAGCCGCTCTCCCTTGTCATTCACTGCTTCTGGTAGACCATCTGAATATAACAAAAAGACATCTCCCTTTTTTACTTTTACCACAATAGATTGGTAGGCCACTTGTTCCATTACTCCAAGTGGATATCGTGGGGCAGGAGTATCTATGAACTTAGCTTTACCATCCTGTAGTAGAATGGGTTTACAATGTCCTGCATTTGCTAACATAAGCTCATTTTTCGTCAGATTATAACGCGTAATGGCACAGGTGATAAATGTTCTTTTATCAGTGCGTTCAAAAATTGGGCGCGCCACATCACTCAATATCTTGTGTGGATCATCTTCACGTATGCGCGATAACAATAAACCACTCGTAAATATAGCAGGCATAGCAGCTCGCATAGCTTTTCCAGAAACGTCCACAATGGCCATCATCAACCACTCATCCGAGGATGCAGGATTGGGATCAGAAGTCAATAAATAGTCATAAAAATCACCGCCCACTTCAAAAGAAGGTAGGAAAAAGCCAAAGACATCTAAGCCTTCACGTTGTGGCGGCTGTAATGGCATGAGCTGATATTGACTCTCTCGTGCTATCTCAATTTCTTTTTCAATCCTAAGTTGTTGAGCTACTCGTTCTTGATATTCAGGTACATATTCTTCCACTTCTTGTAATGACTCTCCATTTCTATACATAACAAACCCAGCAAGCGGTATACAGCCTATTAATAGAACTTGAGCCCAAAAAGTTAGTTGGTAGGAAAAATTTTCAGAACCTATGTACGGCATTAGCATGAGTACGGCTGAAAAAATCCACCAAGAGGTGTTAGTAGTAACCAAGCCGAATCGAGTATATATCAACACGACAAGCACCCCAACCCCACTATATAGCAGCAAATCTGATACCAATCCATTAGGACTACCAATTAAACGTCCTAATACCGTAATTAATACGGTAACAAGTATAATTGAGATAATAGCACCAGCCCATTTATTCTTTATAAAGGAATGAACCATGGATGCAATGAATCCAATTTGAGCGAAGCCAACTAACCAAGTTGTAGTCCACAGTGAAATATTCATGGTTAACCATTGGGGCCTATTTGCTACCTCAGTAAAACCGAAAGCACTGTCAAATTGATACAGATATTGCCCTGTTAGATAAGCGGTGGTCACAAAAACACCTAGAAGTAAAAATCCTAGCGAAAAACCATGCAACATAGCTTGACCTGACTCTTTTAGCCAAATATTCATTCGCCAATAATTATCTACTAACTGGATTTCTCCATTTTTTTGAGCCCTCGCAAATACTTCCCAGTTAATGTAAGCCAATGAACCGAATAAGCTTAAGACCAAAGAAAGAAGCAATGTGTTTATGGACACTACAAAGTAACCAGTTGTACTTAATACCTCAGAAAAATTGGAGATGTAATAGAGCATTCTCCAACCATATATACCTAGGTTAAAAGCTATAAATACAATAAATACACGTCTCCATTCTATATTCCCTTTAATCACATTTCGAACACCAAAAATAAATACTATGAGGGCTAATATTACCGCACTAGCATAGAGCGCATAGTCAAAATCCGTTAAGGTTTGTTGTTCGGGGTTCGCAAGCTCCTGAGGTTCAAACGGACGTGTAGCCTCAAATGACGAGAGTTTATACCCAAAGGTGGTGGTAGTACCCGATTCATCAACAAATTCTTTCACCTCAGGAACTAACTTCATTCGCAATTGGTAGGGTCCATCTTCGGCATTTGTTGTCTTCTGCCAACGTAAAACAATTTCATTTGCACCAACAGAAGTCGGATTGTTGTTACCAGTATTCAAGGATTGATAACTATCTGCAACATCTTCAGGAACATCCCGCCAATCTCCCGTTATAGGCTCAAAATCTTGGAGGTTATATCCCATCATATCAATTAGAATCCGCTCAGCAATATCGCCAATGTCACTTCCGGGTATAAATGTTAGATTAGGTCGACTTGGATGCTCAGCAACTCGGATTATATTACCCTTACCATCGACCCGAAACCGAATAGATCCCAATGGTGCAAAGAATTCATTAGCATTGATTGGTACGGAATTATATGCCTTTTTAGGAGCATAGACTACATCCCAACTACCTAACACCAGATCTTTTTGATTAAGTGTTTTTGGATTTGGATAAGGGGAACTGTCCATTTGATCTTCTGCGTACTTTGTGTGTTGTTGCAGAGAGGTAATGGCGCTGAGGGTATCAAGCTGAATACCTAAATTAGAAGAAAGGGCATTTATTTTATTTTCAATATCCTTTCTATTCAGGTCTAATGGGGCCTCAGAAAAATAATCAACGGATGGCCTAAAGCTAAAAAATAGAACTACTCCTACTAGACCCAGAAAATAAACTATATGTGAGGTGTTGAATTTCAAATATGTGAATGAATTACCTAACTATACGATTGTATTGCTGGAATGTTGCTAACAAAAGACGATAAATTTCGAGGCGGTTAGTACCTCTTTAAGGATGAAACATCCTTTTTTATTCATTATTTACAGGATTATGCAGATATCTAAGATACACAAACCATGTAATTAAGCTAATAGATTTATTGCCTTCGCGGTGATAATCTGTTTAAACTGAGCATAGTCTGTTACGGGTTCAGTTTCACATTCATTGGTAGAACTGAACGCTTATCTCTATATTACAAGTCTCCAATAGTGACTCTAAAGTATTCTAATATGTTATCTTTTTTCTTGCTTGCTTATTCAAAGAAGTATTCAAATAGAATCCGCCAAAAAGCTTTATCAACCAGAAATAAAAAAATTAAAAAAAGAAGCTATAAGGCTGTTTATCTAGTGTTATTGAGCATTTTTATACTGATTTTAACTGGCAAATCCAGCCTAGCCCAATCAACCCCGACGGATTCAACAACCCAATTTAAGACCTTCATTTCGAGCCCACAAAAAAGCGTGCATAGCTTTATTCATTGGCAACAAAAAGGGCATGTTATACCGGATCGGTACATTCAACCTTTTGCACTTTATAATGGAGAACAGGCAGATAAAAAGAAACTAGCCCAACAATTACTTAAAGTACTAGATGCCCGGGGACTGTTGGTTGTGTATTCTGAGATACCCGATACCCCTCATTATATTGACTCCCTATCTGGATTACCACAATACATTCTATTCAACGATCTTCCTGAAGTGTACCTCCGTAAAGTTGGCTCAGAATGGTTGTTCTCCGAATCAACTATTGAACAAATACCTGTCCTCTATAGAGCTACATTTTCTAGCACCTTAGAAGCATTTATTGATCGCTTACCCCCCGTAGCTAAAACGGAATGGATGGGATTATATGTTTGGCAGGTTATTGGTCTTTTTGTGTGGATTTTATTAGCACTCGTCATACGGAATCTTTTCGAGCGTATTCTCACTCAGTATTTGTCTGGTTGGGCTAAAAAAACTAGACTAGAATGGGATGACTTGCTATTAGAATCGGTTCAAAAACCACTTGGTTTAGTCGTGTTGATTAGTTTCCTACTCCTTAGCTACACTAACCTGCAATTCGGTGTTAGTATGAATCTTTACCTTTCTAAGGTTCTAAGTATTTCACTCTCTGTTGCTGTTTTTTGGGTTATATACAATTTAATTGACGTTTTTGCAGAATACCTGACGCACGTAACAGGTAGAACTGAGAATTCTTTGGATGATCAACTAGTGCCACTCATACGCAAAACACTGCGAGTTTTTATCGTGGTTTTAGGTGTTATTGTCATTCTTCAAAATAATGGGTATAACGTGGCCTCACTCATTGCAGGACTTGGAATTGGTGGTTTGGCTGTTGCTTTAGCAGCTAAGGATACGCTAGCTAATTTTTTTGGATCCATAACTATTTTTGTAGATCGTCCCTTTCGAATGGGAGATTGGATCAAAACAAGTGCTGCAGAGGGTACTGTTGAGGAAGTAGGATTTCGTTCGACACGAATTAGAACTTTTTATAATTCAGTTGTTTCTGTACCTAATTCAAGCCTAGCTAACTCCGAAATTGATAACCTAGGTATGCGTGAATTTAGGCGGTTAAAAACTATACTTAATCTGACCTACGATACCTCTCCTGAACAAATGGAAGCATTTGTTGAAGGTATTAAGGCCATCGTCAAAGCAAACTCAAATTTTCGACAAGATTATTATGAGATTCATTTTCACGCTTTTGGGGCGCACTCTTTAGACGTTTTAGTATATGTATTTTTCTCTGTCCCAGACTGGAATACTGAGCTACAACAACGCCATAATTTTCTGTTAGAAATCCTTCGTTTAGCTAATGCTCTTGAAGTAGAATTTGCCTTTCCCACCCAAACCCTTCATATCGACTCTCACTTTCAAGGTGAATTGGCAGAAAAACCTTCCCCTACTACTGACTCACTAATACATCAGATTAAATCTTTTGGTCCAAATGGTGAGGATGCAAAACCGGAAGGCTTCAAGCTCTATGACAAAGGATCTGAAGTCAATTATGGCCCTAAAAAACCTTGATATGAGACTAGAAAATTTGGCTTGAGTGAGTAAACTATAAGAAAAAAACACTCTCTCTAAACTATTCTATAGCCGCTTTATTTTTGTTCAGCAGGCTTTGTAAAAGCTTCAAAAACCATTTTTAAATCTTCCGCCACATCTTGACTCGTACGTCCTTCAATGCGATGTCGAGGAATCATCGCCTTAATTTCCCCGTCAACGAAGTAAACAAAAGAGGGTGATGAAGGTGGAAATTCACTAAAATAGGCCCTTGCGTGGGCAGTCGCTTCTTTGTCTTGACCTGCAAATACGGTAACCAAATGATCGGGTTTAGCTTCCGACTGCTCCAAAGCAATACCTAAGCCTGGGCGCGCGTTTCCGGCAGCACACCCACAAACCGAATTAATAGCTAAGAGCATTGTGCCTTTATATTCTTTCATCGCTCGGTCTACATCAACCGGGGTGATCAATTCTTCAACACCTAGCTGTGTTAATTCTTCTCTCATCCATGAGGTATCAGGCCCCATTCCAAATCCAAATTGCATAATCGTAGTACTTAAAGGTTAAGAAAAACACACTACCCGATTAAGGTAAGGTGTTTCAATGATGATCTCTAGTTATTTCGCAGCGTCGTAATTCGCTTGAACTTGATCCCAATTAACTACATTCCAAAAAGCAGAAATATAATCAGGTCTGCGATTTTGATAATGTAAATAATAGGCATGTTCCCAAACATCTAATCCTAAAATAGGTGTATGCCCATCCATGATTGGACTATCCTGATTAGCGGTTGAATGCACCACTAACTTGCCAGAAACGTCTACAGACAACCATGCCCAGCCAGATCCAAATCGAGTAGCTGCGGCATTGGCAAATGCCTCTTTGAATGCGTCAAATCCACCTAATTCTGCGTCTATAGCCGTAGCTAAAGTATCTGAGGGATTACCACCGCCATTTGGCGAAAGTATAGACCAGAATAAACTGTGATTAGCAAAACCACCGCCATTGTTAATGACAGCTTGTTGCTTATCTGCTGGGAGACTTGAAATGTTTACTAACACATCTTCAATGGAGGATTCCTCATGTGCAGTACCTTCTAGTGCCGCATTCACTTTTGCTGTATATCCTTGATGATGCTTTGTGTGATGTATTTCCATAGTACGCGCATCGAAATGAGGTTCAAGTGCATCGTATGAGTAAGGAAGTTCGGGTAATGTATACGCCATTTTCCTGTTTTTTTGAGTTGTTTGGTTGTGATAAGTGGGTCAAAGCCCTTTAAAATACTTTAGAACCACCCTATAAATTCAATATAAAAATAAGCAATGAATGGGAAAAAAACTTTCCACTTAGCTGGACTAGCTCATTCATACATAATGAATGGCCATAGGTAGCCCTTGACCATCTACCGGTGGTTCTTCTGGAATAGTTTTGATTCCATCTTTTACCGATTTATTGGCATAAAAGGCTAACACCATCGCATCAACAATATCATCTTCGCCCACTTCGGAACGCCTATACTCTTCTTTTATAATGCGAAAAAATTCCTCGGCCCATTCACTTTTCTCGCTTAACAATTCTAAACGATGCCGAATCCCTTTTTTGAGGTTTTTCTTCTGAAATATCATACCCCCATTCAACCTGTTGAACAACCATTCTGGATGGCTCTCTAAAACACGCTCTCCCCAGCCATCATGACGAATAAGCAGCTCATCCAACACCCTAATCTTGGGGGTTATATTCCACGATTGAAGCGTGAGTTTTTTCTCGGTGTATTCGTAACTAGTCATATTTGCCTCGGCATAGGTTGGGGCATATAAGGCAGGACGAATGGGTGGACTAAACACACTGGAAGAGTATTCAGAACCTAGAGCTTTGCGCAACTCTAGATCGCATTGCCTTGTATAGGATTCTTTCTCCAAGCCTATAGGCATATCTATGAATACCCGATCATAATCACCTAGTACACTCTCTAATTCGGCCGCATCTTTAAGTATTTCATAATGTTCCTGTCCCTCATCAAAACTGATGAGAATCCAACCAAACTTACAACCATCAATACCTGCGGTTTTCATGGGGTCCTTTTAGCTAATCTTGAATACGCTTCAATTTAATATGTAACTCATCTAATTGCTTCAATTCTACTGCAGCTGGCGCATCATCCATCATACTCTGGGCTCGCTGATTTTTTGGAAACGCAATGACATCCCTTAAACTTTTTCCCTTGGTCAGTATCATAATAAGTCGGTCCAAACCTAAAGCGATGCCTCCATGTGGGGGTGACCCATATCGAAAAGCTTGTAACAGAAATCCGAATTTCTCCTCGGCCTCTTCCTCATCAATACCAAGAAGGTCAAACATATGTTGCTGCATTTTAGGATGATGTATCCGAATAGATCCACCTCCAATTTCGCTTCCATTCAACACCAAATCATACGCTCGAGCCCGTACAGCTCCTGGCTCAGTATCCATAAGCTCATTGTCCTCCTCTCTGGGTGATGTAAACGGGTGATGCATAGCATGGTACCTCTGCGACTCCGCATCCCACTCAAGCAAAGGAAAATCTGTAACCCATAAAGGTTTGTAGGCATTTTCATCAATAAATCCAAATTCTTCGCCGATCATTAACCGAAGTTGCCCCAATTGCTCCAGGACCTGAGGTTTTGGCCCAGCCAATAAGAAAACCAAATCGCCCTTTTCAGCCTTAGAAGCGGCTACAATTTCGCTGACAATAGTGTCGGTTAAAAACTTAGCCACGCTACACAAAGGACCATCTTCCTGCATTTTAATGTAAATGAGTCCTCCAGCGCCCGTCTCTTTTTTAGCTCGTTCGGTCCAACGGTCAATCGCACCACGGCCCATCTCACCCTGCTCGGGAATGGTGAATCCAACAACGCCACCACCCTTCGATACGGTATCAGAAAACACTTTAAACGCCGCTTTAGCAACAATCTTGGAAAAATCGACAAACTCACAACCAAACCGTAGATCAGGCTTATCGGATCCATAAGTACTCATAGCTTGATCATAACTAATCCGTGGGAATGGAGTTGCCAAGTCTACACCGATGGTTTCCTTGAATATTCTCGAAATAAGGGCCTCATGTATACCATATATATGGTCTTCATCAACAAATGACATTTCCACGTCAATCTGTGTGAACTCAGGTTGACGATCTGCCCGTAGATCCTCATCTCTAAAACATTTGGTTATTTGAAAGTATCGATCAAAGCCTGAGGTCATAAGCAGCTGCTTATACGTTTGCGGACTTTGCGGCAGGGCAAAAAACTTACCAGGATTCACCCTACTTGGTACCAAATAATCTCTTGCACCTTCTGGAGTACTCTTCATAAGAATCGGCGTTTCTACCTCTATAAACTGCTGCTCATGGTAAAAACTGCGAATAATTTGATAGACTTTCGAACGCATAAATAATTTATGCTGAACTTCCGGTCTTCGTAGATCTAAGTACCTATGCTTTAAGCGTACTTCTTCACTCGTTGTGATACCATCCTTAATTTCAAATGGTGGTGTTATTGCTTCGGAATAAATCACCAAATCACTTACCTCAATTTCCACCACACCTGTAACTAGTTTAGGATTGATGTTCTCTTCGCCCCTTGCAATGACCGTACCCTTAATCCCAATTACATATTCTGCTCGTAACTGTTCTGCTCGTTCGTGGATCGTGGCATCGGTTTCAGTAAACACTATCTGGGTAATTCCATAACGGTCCCGTAAATCTATAAATATAAGTCCTCCAAGGTCCCTACGAGGTCCGACCCAACCGTTAAGTACTACCTGCTGTCCAATGTGCTGCGTTGTAAGTTCTCCGCAGGTGTGACTGCGTTGTAATATTTTCATAAAATAACCTAACTAACAATAAATTGAGTGAAGCTCTGGATTGCTACATTTTAGTCTCTAACACTTTAGTCACTTACAATACCCAAAGCTCAAATGAGTAAGCTAAATTACACATTATGTAGACGAATATCCCACAAGAAGTTAAAATAGAGGAGTTGCTCAATTCTAATGAGTAGCACCGCCCTGTGTCATGCCAATGCTCAAAACGCAATAGTTTTTGAGATTGTTCTTTTTTAGTTATTTTTAGTTTCAATATATCCTGAACATCCATGAGCTACATTAACCATTATTTACCGGGTTAGTTAAGCTCATATCCATTTAGCCTGGGGAGGTCTATATGGAAAAAATATCCACCATCATTGCCGATGGTAACGAAATATTCCGTCATGGACTTCGGTCTATACTGTCAGTGCATCACTGCGATGTAGTCTCGGAAACCGATAATGGTGCCTTAGTTTTAAGCGCATTCGAAAACGTCAGACCCCAACTATGCGTGCTCTCATTTAATCTTCCGGAAATATCGGGAATACATTTGGCCAACAAACTGGTCGAGAAATTTCCCAATGCCCGTGTTCTCATTCTGGCCGATGACAGCAAAGAAGAGACGCTAAATGATTTTCTAGCCTCAGGTGCGCAAGGTCTACTAATGAAAAGTGCACACCGGATTGAGTTGATAGATGCAGCCTCCAAAGTTGCAGAGGGTGATACCTATCTAGGGAAAATATATTCAAAAATGATGACTCGGGAATACCGGAAGCTCACCGCCTACAGAAAATCTAAAAAAACCATAACTCGGCGAGAACGCGAGGTGCTTCACCTGCTCATTCAGGGGAACACCAGCACAGAAATTGCTTCCAAGTTGTTTATATCGCCACGAACTGTTGACAAGCATAGAACCAACCTGCTCAAAAAGCTAAATCTCAAAAACACCGCTAGCTTGGTCCGATTTGCCCTAGAAAACAAAAATAATCTAGAGCATATGTAATTTATCACCTCTGGTTGATGCATTTACATATCGAATCAGGAGTTGGGGCTTGTACGTATATATACGTATATAAATTACGTATTAAATATTATTGAGCAATCTGTTTGCAAGTACTATGTTAATATTGCAAATGGGGTAATAGCCGTCTGTAGATGATATTAGCCGTCTACCATTGAGTTGGGGGCGGCTTTTTTGTGGTAGTTTGTAGCTTATTTCTTCATTTCTCGCAAGCTATGTTTTATGCCTAATGCAATAAGAGTACCAATTAACAATCCCATCCCTAACTTCACAACTAAAAACCAATTAGTTGTTAACATATCGTTTAAATAATCCATGGTTTGTCTCTACAATTGCATTTGTAGATCAATAAATTTAAAGTGTAGCTTGATATTTATTTTTTCCTGCTATTTCCGAATCTGCTAAAATCACCCATACCGTCATAATCATTTGTATCTAGATGAGAGTTATAATGGGAATTTTTAGCATCTAATTTTTCATCTTTCCCAAGCATAAAAATTCCAGTAATAAATGTAATGAACACAATTACTCCGATTATAAAAATAAGATTAGTAATCACCTTTTCGGCCCATTGTCTTTTTCATTCAGATTGCGAAATTCTCTTATCGTGATGCCGAACCCTATTATGAACAGAAAAGTGACAAAGATTCCAATGACTAATACATTACTCATTTTCTTTACTTTCTATTTTGTACTGTATAACAAGATTTTTAAGATAGTTGCCGAATCCAAGTAAGGAAGGCACCCACAATCCAATGAATACCCCTTCTTCTTTGTACCCGTTAAACCAAAAATAGATTGAAACAGCCATCGACAAAGCAGCTGAGAGTAAGATAAAAATGTCAGAAGTTTTTATAAGCTTGTTCATTGTAGTATTTAATTAAAGTAATTACACAGTAGAATAAGTAAATACCTTGGGTTTTAGTTCCTGTATGGATTAAAAACTCATTGAATCTGTTTGATGGAAAGTTTACGCTAAAGTTAGCACCAAGGAACAATAACGAAAAAAGGCGCCCGAACTTTATGTTCAACCGCCTTTCTTTAGTAGCGTGGGACGGAATTGAACCGTCGACCTCACGATTATGAGTCGTGCGCTCTAACCATCTGAGCTACCACGCCAAAAATAAAATTCAAATATAAGGCTTTCCTAGCATTTACATAAAGTTTTTTCTAAAGCCTTTTCACTTTCAAGGCCTTAGTTTGTTACCTTTCAGAAATACAGTAAACAATTACAATTATGGCCAAAAAAATTACAAAAAGAAGCGACGATTATTCTCAATGGTATTTAGATGTTGTGAAGGTAGCCCAACTTGCTGAACACTCCCCCGTACGAGGCAGTATGGTTATCCGCCCAACTGGAATGGCCTTGTGGGAAAATATGAGGAATGCCTTAGATCAAATGTTCAAAGATACTGGTCATGAAAACGCTTATTTCCCTCTGTTCATACCAAAATCATTTCTTTCCAAGGAAGCGCAACACGTAGATGGATTTGCAAAGGAATGTGCAGTAGTCACTCACAGCCGTTTAAAAAGTTTAGATGGGGGCGTTGAAGTCGATCCTGATTCCCGATTAGAAGAAGAATTAATTGTCCGACCTACCTCTGAAACTATTATTTGGGATACCTACAGAAATTGGATTCAATCGTACCGAGACCTGCCAATATTGGTAAATCAATGGGCCAATGTGGTGCGCTGGGAAATGCGAACCCGTTTGTTTTTACGTACGATGGAATTTTTGTGGCAAGAAGGGCATACTGCTCATGCCACAAAGGAAGAAGCCGTAGAAGAAACATTACAGATGCTAGAAGTTTATCGTACATTTGCTGAAGACTTTATGGCAATGCCTGTAGTAACTGGGGTTAAAACGGCTTCAGAGCGTTTCGCAGGCGCTGTGGATACCTACTGCATAGAAGCACTTATGCAAGATGGAAAGGCATTACAAGCGGGCACCTCGCATTTTTTAGGCCAAAATTTTGCAAAAGCATTTGACGTAACCTTTCAAGACAAAGATGGTGACCATAAATTAGTTTGGGCCACGAGCTGGGGTGTATCGACCCGATTGATTGGCGGGTTGATTATGACCCATTCGGATGATAATGGCTTAGTCCTACCTCCAAAATTAGCTCCAAGGCAAATCATTATTGTGCCAATTTACCGTTCTGACAAAGAACGAGAAATGGTGCTAGCGTACGGCGAAAGTCTGTTAAACGAAGTCAAAGAGCATGGTATCCGAGCTCATATGGATACTCGAGACACGTACAAACCTGGGTTCAAATTTGCGGAACATGAAGCTCGTGGAATTCCATTACGTATTGCCATAGGGCCGAGAGATGTTGAAAATAATAAAGTGGAATGGACACGTAGAGATACATTGAGTAAAGAGATTACCGAACGCGAAGGTTTAGGGGCTCGTGCCGCTGAGCTATTGAATACCATCCAACAAGATCTTTATGATAGAGCCCTAGCTAAGCGGGGTGAGATGACCAGTGAAGTAGAAACTTACGATGAGTTCAAAGAGGTACTGGAGCAAAAGGGTGGATTTATTTATGCGCATTGGGATGGTACATCCGAAACCGAAGAGCGTATAAAAAAAGAGACTAAAGCAACCATTCGTTGTATTCCATTGACCGAGGCTAAACCTGGTACTTGTATGGTTACCGGGAAAGCTTCTAAACAAAAAGTTCTTTTTGCTCGAGCCTACTAATAGATTAAACCAATTGACCTAAGTCTCATCTAATTTACAACGATGAACCCATCATCAAGGCATCCTTGGCACCGACAATTACACCCCTTTGGATTATATGGGGCTCGAGGATCGCGCGAATTAGATCGAGCTACCATTGAGAATTTTGAAATCCCAGGGGAATCTCTCATGGAAATAGCTGGCACGAGAGCAGCTGATTGGATTCAACAGTATGAATTACCCAATGCTAAGGGTATTATATTAGCCGGGAAAGGTAATAATGGTGGTGATGCATATGTAGTTGCTCGACTTTTGTACGAATATGGCATCCAGGTTCAGGTGTTTTCACTAGTTCAGGTGAGCAGCCTTACCGCAGATGCCCGTTTGAATGCAAAACGATGGTTGTTCCTGGGCGGCGAAATCACCGTATTTGTTGATACTGATGAAGAAAAGAAAGAAGCTCATCTTAAAAAAATAAAGGTTGAGAGCATAAAACTGTCGTTAAATGAAACTGCTAAAACCCATTTTTCTAAAGCCCTTGCTACCGCAGATTTTATAGTAGATGGCCTGCTAGGTATTGGAATTAATGGCCCTGTTAGTGCCTCTCACGAGGAGATCATTAACTTGATGAACAAGGCTGCAAATGCCGGCATAATCCATAAGTATGCCCTTGACATACCTTCTGGGTTACATCCTGATACAGGAAGGTGTATGGGCAGTACCTTTTCAGCCGACTTTACTTTTTGTTTTGGCGGAATTAAACCGGGATATTTTTTAGAAGACGGACCAACTTTTTGCGGTCAAATCATCCGCTGCGAACTCCCCATTCCATCATCTTATAAAGAAGCACACCAATTTATCATTGATCAGGATTGGATCCAACGGGTTCAGGGGTTGGACGCATCAAACAGAAAAAATCGCACGCACAAATATAGTCAGGGGGTTATATACATTATAAGTGGCGCTTCAGGCATGACGGGAGCAACAATTTACGCCGCAAAAAGTGCCTGGGCTCAAGGTGCCGGGGCAGTTCAAATCATTTGCCTTAGAGGGCTGATGAACCTGTATGATTATCATTTACCTGAAATGGTTAAAGTAGGCATTGGTTCGGAAACAGACACAGAACTCGGCTATGATCATACCTCAGAGATATTGAGTGCTCTTTCTAAAAAAGACGGGCTCTGTATTATAGGACCTGGACTGGGACGAACTGAGCAGGCTATGAAGCTTACTCAATGTTTATTAGAAGAGTATCGAGGCCCTTTACTCTTGGATGCCGATGCAATGTATGCATTGAGCCCGTCCATTCTCGAAAAAAGACCTCGCGAGCAGAAGCTGGTCATGAGTCCGCATAAAGGTGAGTTTGCTCATTTGTTCTCGGTTTTGTTCCCAGATCATGAACAGGAACCATCGAGCGAGGTTGAACGCATAGAGTGGGCTGAGCAGATCGCAAAAAAGTTTGGGATTTGGATAGTGAGCAAAGGACTCCCAACAGCAATTTGTACCCCAGAAGGGTTTTCGTATTGGACACAATATGATACTAATCTTTTTAATAGGACAGGATTTGGTGACATACTCAGTGGAGCTATGGCAGCAATGATACTAGAAACCTCATCGGTGGATATGGCTTTGGTGAAGGCCTGTCTACAAAATTGGGAGCAAACTCAAGACATCCTGACTATTAAAGCGCATCTAAGCCCGGACGACCTAGTGTAAGTGTAATATTACTTACCGTATTTATGTACTTTTATATAAAATGATCCAAAAATGTATCAACTGTAGTACGGGTTGATGAACGATCAACAATTATATACGGTATGAAAATCGATTTTATTGACTTTATTCAGAGATTTAGGCTACTCATTGGGGGACTTTACATCGCGACTACCTTGCTCATTCTCTTTGGCGCACTCATGCCCGGCTCTATTCTCCCTGAATACAAGGTTTTTAATTATGACAAACTAGTTCATGCCGGCGCATTTATGGCCTGGACTTTAGCAACAGGAATTACCTGGCGAGCCTTTCAACCAAAGCGAGCATCGCTAAATGTACTCATAGTAGCTCCCTTACTTTTTGGTGTTGGCATTGAAATTCTTCAAGGAATTCTTCCAACCAACCGAAGTCCTGAATGGATGGATATTGTTTTTGATGCCTTAGGTACTTTTTTGGGCCTATTAATTTATCTTTTGCTCTTGCGGATTAAAGACCAAAGGGAGCGTGTAAAAAGTGCACATTAGTGTTGCGACGCTCCAAAAAATTTAGTTTCTTGTGAACCTAAACTATTTCAATTTGGATATTCAATATGATAACTGACAGAAAACAAGCCAAAGCCGACTTAAGACGTAGTTACAATGTGTATCTGCAATTAGGTCTTATTGTCGCTTTACTATCATTTATTGGGTTGGTTCGTATTAATTTATACAGCGAGCCTCCAGCACCCCCTCCGGTAGAAGAACAGGAAGAAGTGGTAATGGAAGAGGTGATCCAAACAAAGCAAATTGAAACTCCACCGCCACCGCCAAGACCACCGGTTCCTGTAGAAGTACCAAATGATGAAATTATAGAAGATGACATTATCGAACTAGATTCGGAATTGGATTTAGATGGGCCGTTAGATTTACCACCTCCACCCCCACCAAAAGAAGATGAACCTGAAGATGATTTTTTTGTCGTTGTAGAGCAAATGCCACAACTTCGTGGAGGTCTAGGTGCATTACAGCGTAAGGTTTCTTACCCTGAAATGGCACGACGAGCAGGCATTGAAGGCCGAGTTACCGTACAGTTCATTGTAAATGAACAAGGTAGAGTTGAAAATCCGCGAGTAATTCGTGGAATTGGTGGTGGTTGTGATGAAGAGGCATTGAAAGCCGTTCAAAGCGCTCGATTCACACCTGGGATGCAACGAGGTAGACCCGTACGTGTACAGTATAGTTTACCTATTGTTTTCCGACTACAGAACTAAGTTTCTGGATTACATGATTCTTAACTGAATCATTAGCAAATTTTGAAAAGCTCGCCTTTTGGTGGGCTTTTTTTATGTTAACTCAGTGACTTTTTACCATCTTAACGGGCTACTATCATTTAGAACATTTAAGATGAGCTCAATTCCAACTACAGTGCTTTGATTTGTTCGGTAAACTGAATCAACACCTCCCTCAGGTTATCGAATGCAACCCGCTCGTATGCTAGAGTCAAGCTAACCCAACATATCTCTGTTATTCCTTCTTCTAACTGTGGCGTATAACGATGTTTAGTTGAATTCCTAAGTTCATTGATCCAACCCTGAGAAAGTGCACTTGAAATCCTATGCTCTTTGGCATCAATCATCCCATACCAGTAGGTGGTTTTATGATAACTTTTATTTTTTTGCTCATATTCATGAGCGGTTGTACCAATAAAATGAGTAATGATAGGCTCCTCAATGCCTACCTCCTCTTGTACTTCACGGCGAGCAGCACAAGCAACAGTCTCATTTTTTTCAACCTTCCCTTTGGGGATATCCCACAACCCTTTTCGATGAATTAACAACACCTCCAAGCATTGCTCCGTGGATTGCTTGGTTTCTGAAACTACTGCGTCTCTATGAGGTGATGAGGAATAATTATGCTTAGTTCTATTCAGGGTCAAAGAATCTACTTCAGAACTACTGAACCGAAATACCACACCACCCGCGGCACTAATCTTCTTTTGTTTCACCGGATTCTGTATCTCCCTGAGCTTCTTCTTTACTCGATGCTGTATTAGTATCCCCTTTCTTAATTTCGTCGGCATAATTAAGGCGGAGATTAGTCAGGCTTTGATCCAAATACGACTTCAATTCATTGGATAGATTTCCTTTGGTATATTCAGCTAATGCATTTAGAGTGTCAATTGCATATTTAGCAGACCCTAAATCCCTCTCTATTTTGTCGGTTGCGGGATTCTTAATTTTCCCTAAACCCATCATTCCAATTTGCTGATGCTGCTGAACTAACATCATAAATAAAAGTTGTTTTTGTTGGTCTTCGTTTAAGTTCTTTAAATCGTCCATAGGTTATTAGCAAAAATTCAATGAAAGTTATTGTGGTATAAAAATAAGTATTTAAGCAGTAAAAAAAACGAGTTCATACTCTTCTGATTATCTCTGCCTTTCTTTTTAAATTAGATTCAATATAAGCTAGAACTTCCCTATTTTTTATTATTGCTTTGAATGAAAGAGCCTCGCAAGGAATGAAAGAACAAAGTGAATAGTTTTGTTTTCTGAATGAGCCTAAAGTTATAGCAACTATACAAAACAGCTGTTGGAGATGACCCAAGTTCAATGTCATATTCAATGCAGTCACTTGAACTTAAAATCTATTTAAAGCTCTTCAAACCTATTACTTAAACCCCCTCATCACTCATCCATTCACATTATGAATCGCGTACATAATTTTAGTGCAGGCCCTGCCATTTTACCCCTAGAAGTACTTCAAAAAGCACAAGCAGACTTAGTAGACTACCAAGGTACGGGTTCTTCCATAATGGAGAAAAGCCATCGGGGTGCTGACTACACTCAAGTTCATGAAGAAGCAACGGCCTTGCTAACATCTGTTTTGGGTCTGGATGATGATTTTGAAGTGCTTTTTTTACAAGGAGGGGCAAGTACTCAATTCTTGATGGCCCCATTGAATCTGCTTTCCAAAGGACAAACTGCTGACTACATTAATACAGGGGCTTGGTCAACAAAAGCCATTAAAGAAGCAAAGGCTTTTGGAGAGGTAAATGAAGTGTACAGCGGAAAAGATGGGAATTTTACGCACATTCCCACACAGGAAGAGTTAGCATTTAATGAGCACACACGCTATGTGCATTTCACCTCTAACAACACCATTTGTGGAACACAGTTCGCCACCGAACCGGAAACAAACGGGGTACCTCTAGTCTGCGATGCCTCTTCAGATTTTCTATCCAAACCCATTGATATTGCCCGTTATGGTATAATTTATGCAGGAGCTCAAAAAAATCTAGGCCCAGCTGGGGTTACCATTGTCATTGCGCGGAAGGATGTGCTAGAAGGAATTAGCAAAACAGATATTCCAACCATTATGAACTATCGCACCCACGTTCAGAATCTATTTAACACTCCTCCTGTATTTCCAGTATACATGGTTAAATTAGTCTTGGAATGGATCCAACGCAAAGGAGGCATTCCATATTTTGAACGCTTTAACTTGGAAAAAGCTAACCTACTGTATTCTGCTATAGACGAAGATGACTTCTACTCGGGCACTGCTGACCTAGCTTCTAGGTCGCTAATGAATGTGACTTTTAGACTACCTTCAGAAGAACTGGAAAAAAAGTTCATCCATGAGGCTACCGCTGCTCACCTAGATGCTCTGAAGGGACATCGCAGTGTAGGCGGTGTTCGTGCTAGTATTTATAATGCCTGCCCCATGGAAAGTGTTCAGGCATTGGTAGCTTTCATGGCTGATTTCAAAACCAATCATGGATAACCCACAAACACCCATTACATAAACCTAGAACCATATTGTTATTATGTGATCAAGGGTGTTAGGCACAAAAAGTAACATGTAAAGTATTCCCCAGATAGCACCAGCTAAATGGGCTTCGTGATTAATTCTTCCCTCACGCTTACCAGCCCAAATACTGTAAATCACAAATAAACCTCCGAAAATGACAGCAGGTATACCTATAGGTATGAACATAAGGTAGAATGGGGTAAACGGAAACAAAACAATGAAGCCAAATAATACGCTTTCAATAGCGCCAGATGCCCCAATAGTGGCGTAATTAGGATTATTCTTATATTTAATTAGTGATGGTATAGAAGAAGCAATCAGACCACTCATATACAGAATAAAATAATGCTCAGAGCCAATACTTCGCTCCAACACTGGCCCAAAAAACAATAGGGTGATCATGTTAAAAAGCAAATGCGTCCATCCACCATGTAAAAAACCTGAACTCACTAGTTCATACCATGCTCCTTTTCGGACTGTTCTATAGGGCATATGCATTCCTTTCTCAATTATGCTTGGATTGGTTTGTGACCAAAGAAAAACGCCTACATTTATGGCTATTAGGAAGTAACTTAGCATTCTTATCTGTTTCGAGTTAATGTGTATTACGGTTTATAACAGACCATGGCAATATACAGAGCTTGGCATTGATTATATTGCAGATTTTAGTAAAACAATGGTACATTCTACTTTGTCTCGGATGACAGCATTGCTGAAGTAGCTCAGTGGTAGAGCAAAGCTCTTATAAAGGGTTGATCAGGGGTTCAAAACCCATCTTCGGCTCTTCTGCTTTTCATCCTTCAATCTCAACAATCTCTTATCTTATGGCTATGCTCGTTACATCCATCTTTAGTCGATACACACCTCTTCTCTGTACCATACTTTTGGTCTTATTTATCACTAATTGTGGTATTGTCAGAGAAGGAGCTCAGATTACAGAAACCCGAATAGAAACTAACCAAAATAGAGCGCAATCGACCCAATCCCAAGGTGAAGATCTTGGTTCGCGTGTTTTTGGTATAGAGGAAGTTGAAACAATTAAAAAGCCAGCCCCGCCCACCGTCACAAAGGCGACCTCTACAAACAATCCATTAAGCAACAAAACAAATGATTACTCAAACCCACAAATAATCACCCAAAACCTTCCCGCTGGGGTAGCCTTCATCCAAACGGGCATTGCTAGTTGGTACGGACCTGATTTCCAAGGGCGTAATACAGCAAATGGGGAGGTCTATAACATGAATGAGATGACGGCTGCGCATAAATCGCTCCCCTTCGATACACAGGTCATCGTCGAAAACCAAACCAATGGAAAACGGATACAGCTACGCATAAACGACCGGGGTCCATACGCTAAAAATAGGGTGATTGATTTGTCTAGAGCAGGAGCTGAAGCCATCGAAATAATTGGACCTGGCACGGCACCTGTAAAAATATTTGTACTGGACGATGGAACCAGCAACGTTTATCCAACCACGCCTCATTATACAGTACAGTTGGGCTCTTACGACAATAGGGCTGTTGCAGAACAAAAGTCAGCTCAAATTCTAAGCAGTTATGTTGCCGAAGTTCAAGTTAACGGAATAACCTATTATCGTGTATATTTTGGTGATTTTGAAAACCCAGTGATTGCGATAGAAGCCATGAATCGCCTCAAAGGACTAGGCCATGAAGGATTTATTAAGCAGATCAATAAATAATTTTTCTGGGATTGATTTGCTAAGACTTTGAGTTACGTAGTTATTAAAAAAAACACATTATCATGAAAAAGAATATTATTGTTATCGGAAGTGGGTTTGGGGGTTTGGGCGTCGCATCTCGTTTATTATCGGCAGGTCATAACGTAACCATCTTAGAGAAGAGGGATAAATTAGGTGGCAGAGCCTATGTTTACGAGCAAAATGGCTTCAAATTTGATGGTGGGCCAACCGTTATAACCGCTCCATTTCTATTTGATGATATTTGGACAGCGGCTGGTAAAAAACGAGAAGATTATGTTGAATTCGTCCCCTGTGACCCGTTTTATAGAATTTTTGATCATACCGGTAAAAGCTTTGACTATAACAATGATCATGAATTCACTTTAAAAGAAATTGACAAATGGAGTCCCGAAGACAAACAAGGATACGAGGACTTCTTAGCGACTACGAAACCTATTTTTGATAAAGGGTTCACTGAATTAGCAGATAAGCCATTTTTAAAGGTAAGCGATATGTTAAAAGTAGCGCCAGACCTTATTCGCCTACAATCGCATAAAAATGTATACAAATATGTGTCCCAGTTCATCAAAAACGATTTTTTAAGACAATGTTTTTCCTTTCACCCACTATTGGTGGGGGGTAATCCCTTTGATACTACCTCTATTTACGCCATGATTCATTATCTCGAGCGAGAGTGGGGGGTCCATTATGCATTGGGTGGTACTGGAGCCATTGTAAACGCATTTGAGCAATTAATTACTGAACAGGGCGGAAAAATCCATTTAGAAACCGAAGTAGATGAGATTCTTGTTACCAATGGTAAGGCAACGGGCGTTCGCCTTGGTAATGGAAAAATCATGGAGGCCGATACGGTAGTATCCAATGCCGATATAGCCTTTACCTACAAAAATATGATTAAGCCCACGCTTCGCAGAAAGTACACGGATCGAAAAATTGCACGTACCAAATACAGTATGTCGCTCTTTGTCATATACTTTGGTACCGATAGGCAGTATCAAGATCAAGGACTAGCGCATCATAATATTATATTAGGCCCTCGATATAAGTCGTTACTTGACGATATTTTCGACAATAAGATAGTAGCGGAAGATTTTTCACTTTATCTACATATGCCTACCATTACCGACCCGAGTATTGCCCCTGATGGGCATGAAGGTTTTTATGTTCTCTCACCTGTCCCTCACTTAGACAGTGGTACTGACTGGGAAAGTTTTGCTCCTACCTATAAAAAAGCCATTATGGACTTCTTAGAAGAGAATTATTTGCCTGATTTGTCCAAACACTTAGTTGCGGAACATTACATCGATCCCCTACATTTCCAAGACGTACTGAATAGCTATAAAGGTTCAGCCTTTTCTGTACAGCCCATTTTAACACAATCGGCATGGTTCCGACCTCACAATAAATCCGAAGACGTAGATGAACTCTACTTCGTTGGAGCAGGTACACACCCAGGAGCTGGTCTCCCAGGCGTATTATCTTCCAGTATTATTGCTCAAGACCTCATTGGCCCGGCTTAACTAGATTTCAGTCAAAACAAATAAGCTATTATGCCTGCAAGCTTTTTTGAAGATTATCCCAATCTTTCAAGAAACGCCCAAGACCTGAATCGGTTAATGGATGCTTAAGTAGACCAGTAATCACACTCAAAGGCATAGTCGCTACGTCCGCACCTGCCTTCGCGCATTCTAACACATGCATTGGGTGACGCACACTTGCCGCTAACACTTCAGTCGGATACCCATAGTTCAAATAAATTTGAACTATATCTTCAATCAGGGTCATCCCATTGGTACTTATATCATCCAGTCTCCCAATAAATGGCGAAATATAGGTGGCTCCCGCTTTTGCTGCGATAAGAGCCTGTGTTGCGGAAAAACAAAGAGTACAGTTGGTTTTGATCCCTTCTTCACTGAATGTTTTAATGGCTTTGATTCCATCTTTTATTAGGGGAATTTTAACCACCACGTTATCCGCTATTTCAGCAATAGCTCTACCTTCAGCTATCATTTCTTCATAGGTAGTAGAGACTACCTCAGCTGAAACATCACCCTCTACAATGTTACAAATTTTCTTGATGTGCCCTTCAAAATCCTTTACTCCAATTTTTGCACATAAACTGGGATTAGTTGTCACACCATCTAGCACACCTAAGTCATGTGCTTCCTGTATTTCTTCTAAATTTGCAGTATCAATAAAAAATTTCATTGGATTGGGTTTGGTTTAGAGTAATGTAATTTATAATGAATAAATAAAGGCTAAACCATGATCTCATTATCTGATACATCGTTGCCTATGCAGAGTTGAAAATAAACTCAATTTAAAATAGGGAAACATTCTACTCAAATCTATCCAATTCATGATTTTACGTTGCTTTTTTTTACAAGTTAACTATATCAAATAATGAACGTAATGCCGATCTTTGTTCGTTATATAACTTCATACATCAAGGCTACCCAAAAACCGGTTGCTTTATCTACAGACAAAATATCTTTATTGTGAAAAAAACACTGTTTCTCTTACTATTTCCATCATTACTTATTCTGAATTGCGGAGATGATGACGAGGCTTCTAATGGAAGACCTGATTTTAGTCGTTTTAGTGGCTTCTCAGCAAATCGAAGTACAAGCGTGGAAACTATGACGGTTGAACTTAGCACTATTGCCGATCAAGTACGTTCGTATGGCACCGTAAAGGCACAAGATTTAGTGAGTGTGTCTCCTCAAGTTTCGAATAGGCTAACCGATATCTATGTAGACCTTGGGGACACTGTTGAAACTGGCCAATTAATGGCTAAAATCTATGATAAAACATTTCGAGACCAACTGAGTCAAGCTCAGGCGCAGTTAGCTCAAAGTCGTATTGCATTGCGAAGAGATAGTGCCCAGTTCGAACGACAGAGCCAATTACTAGAGATGGATTTGGTAAGTGACAGTGAATACGAAATTGCCCTAGCAACCTATCGTAATGCGATGGCTCAGTTAGAATCCGCCAGAGCTTCCTTAACTCAAGCACAGGAAAATTTTAACTTTACCGAGGTTCGTGCACCTGTAAATGGTGTAGTGGTCAGTCGTAGTTTGGAAGAGGGTGATTTGGCACCATCTGGACAAACTCTGTTTGAATTGGCCAGTGACAATGGCTTTGAAACTCGTATTTTTTTACCTGTACAAGACTGGCGTTCTGCCCGTATTGGACAGAATGTGCAATTAAGAGTTTCAAATGAGGCTAGTGTATCAGCAACTGGAATCGTTTCGAGAAAAAGTCCTCAACTTGATCCAACCACAGGACTTGGTGAAGTAGTTATTACCCTAATACAGGTGGGTGGTAGTATATATTCTGGCGTATTGGCAGAAAACCTCATCAATATCCAAACCAACGATAACGCCGTGGTGATACCACGAAGTGCGTTAGTTGAGGTGGTTGAAACCGTGGTCAATCCAGAGTCAAATACCATTGAGCTCGAGCGAAGTTATTCCGTATTCGTATCCAAAGGAGATAGTGTAGCAGAACGCCGCACCTTGGAGTTAGGTATTGAGCAAGGCGATCGCATAGAAGTTTTATCTGGATTACGGCCAGGTGAAAATATTGTAATCACAGGACAAAAGGGACTTGAAGAAGGTGGGCGTATTTCGGTGGCTAGCGGGGCTTTATTTCAAACTGCCGAGCAAAATACAATTCAACCCGAAGGAACATCTATGGATGATGGTTCTTTTGAGGTCACTAATCAAAGAAGAATACAACGATCAGGTAACGCTAATAATAATCCGTTTGCAAATTTAACAGAGGAACAAAGAAATAAACTTAGTAAAATGAGTCAAGAAGAGCGCAGAGCGTTTTTTCAAAAAATGACCGCTGAAGAACGAAGAACTTATTTTCAGCAATCTAATAATGCTAGTATTGAAGACTCTACTGCTAATGCCTCGAACCGCTAGTTTACATGGGAGCATTATCAAAAATAGCCGTTGAACGTCCCATCACCCTGCTGATGTCGACCCTAATTTTTGTTGGGTTTGGAATTTATGGTCTCCAAAATTTACGATTGAATCTATATCCGGATGTATCCTTTCCCACCATTACTGTGTATACAAGTTACGAAGGGGTTGCTCCAGAGGACATAGAAACTCTGGTTACCAGACCCATTGAAGAGTCTGTTGGTAGTATTAGTGGTATTCGCCGAATACGATCGCTTTCGAGTCAAGGAGCCTCCGTCGTGAAATTAAACTTCAACTGGGGTACTGATTTATATGAGGCCGAAAATGATGTCCGGAAACAGCTTGGATTTGTAGAGCGATCAATTCCGGATGATGCGCAATCCCCCCTGGTATTTTCGTACGATCCTAACCAAGAACCCATCGTGGTTCTCACGCTAACGAGTAATGCCCGAAGTCCTCGCGATCTACGAACCTATGCAAATCAAATCTTAGAACAGCGTATTGAGCGAGTTAACGGCATCGCTTCAGTAGAAACTTCTGGTGGTCTGGAAAGGCAAATTAACGTGACCATCAATAATGAAAAAATGCGCCTTTATGATATTACCATTGCAGAAATAGCAGCTAAACTTGCACAGGAAAACATTCAGGTACCAGCAGGCCAATTATCCGAGGGGAATACTATATATAGTTTACGGACCATCGGTGAATTCAAAAATATTGATCAAATTCGAAACACCATTATAACTGTTCGAGAAGGGCAAGCGCTCCTACTCAGGGATATTGCTGTGATCGATGATGGTATTGCTCAACCCATAGGCAATGTACATATTGACGGAGAGGATGGCGTAATTTTAAACGTATATCGTCAGAGTGATGCGAATGTTGTATCTGCTGCAACTGATGTTATTAAAAGTTTAGATAACATAAAAAGAAGCCTGCCTCAAGATGTACAAATTAAAGTACTTACTAATAAAGCGGAATTTATTCAGCAAAGTATCCAAAACCTTCTTTTAACGGGCATACAGGCTGTAATATTAGTAGTGTTAATCCTGTTGGCCTTTCTGCGTAGCGGGCGTTCTGCACTCATTATCGCTATTTCTATTCCTGTGTCTATTATTACCACCTTCATGGTAATGGATTTCGCAGATTTGAGTCTTAACATCATATCCTTATCAGGCCTCACTCTAGCGGTAGGAATGGTGGTAGATGATGCCGTAGTTGTACTTGAAAATATTTTTCGCTTCAGAGAAGATGGAACAGACCGTAAAACGGCATCTATCATGGGTGCGCGAGAAGTAGCGGTTCCAGTGGTAGTTTCCACCTTAACGACCTTGGTTGTGTTTTTGCCTATTCTTTTTGTCCCAGGGATTGCAGGGTTCTTATTTAGAGATTTAGCTCTCACCATATCTTTCTCCCTAACGGTTTCATCTTTGGTTGCTTTAACACTCATCCCCATGATGACCTCGCTCTTTTTTAGAGAAGAGAAAACTAATTTTGAAGCCACTAATAAATTAGCCGTCATTTTATCTAATCTTCTTGAAAAACTAGAAGATCAATATCGATTTTTATTGAATCGTCTTATACAAAGTAGTGGTATGGTCGTGTTTTCGGCTTTGTTTCTATTCGGGGCTACCCTACCAATTTTTTACCAGCTTGGTGGGGAATTCTTTCCTAGAGTCGATGAAAACGCCTTTACCTTGGAAGTACAAAGAGAACCTGGCGTAAACCTGTTCGAATTAGAGCGATCCGTTCGTCAAGTCGAGTCCATCATCCAGCAACAAGTGCCAGAGGCTAGGTTAGTGGTTGCAGACTATGGAGATAAAGAAGGAGTAGAAGGTGCGGATAACCCCGGTGGCTACAGAGGTACCATACGGGTTGAATTGGTTGGTCAAAAAGAGCGCAAACGGGGACAGTTTGAAATTACCCAATCGCTACTCGGTTCACTGGAACAAGTTCCTGGAGTTCAGATTAAAGAACTTATTATTGATCCTTTAAGCCCCGATGGCGAGAATGGGCTAATGGTACAAATATTTGGCTATGATCCCGATCTCAAGAAAGAACTAACCGAAGGCGTGAAGGAACGCTTATCTAGTATTGAAGGAGTAGTGAATTTATTTTCCAGCTCTGATCAAGGAAGACCTGAACTCAGGCTTATAATGGATCGAGAACGGATTTCTCGTGTAGGAATGAACACCAATCAAGTCGCTTCTGCTGTAAGTGATGCAGTAAAAGGAAATATTGCTACTAGCTTCGTCGATCAGGGCGTTGAATTTGAGGTGTTGGTTGAACTAGATCCAAAGGATAAATCGGAGACGCTAGATCTATCCAATATTCAAATTCAAACACCGGCAGCTGGTTGGATGCCCCTTAAGAATCTAGCCCGCCTAGAACGTTATACAGGACCGACTAATGTTATGCGAATTAATCAAGAACGGGTGACTGAAATTACAGCAGAACTAGCTGGAACCGATTTAAAAGCGGCTTCCGATCAAGCCAGACTGTTACTTGATCAGGTTGATTGGCCCGATGGTTATCGCTACGAGTTAGCTGGTACAGCCGAGGAGCAAGCGGAATCATTTAGTTTCTTACTCTTAGCTTTTGCAATCGCAGGCATACTAACCTACATGGTAATGGCCTCTCAATTCGAAAGTTTAGTTGAGCCCTTTATCATCATATTCACTATACCCTTGGCACTTACAGGTGTATTACTCATGCTATGGGCTACCGGCACTTCTATCAGTGTAACATCTATGGTTGGTCTTATCCTTCTAACTGGTATTGTGGTCAATAATGGTATTGTTATGATCGACTACATTAAAATATTACAGGCTCGTGGTATGGAACGTAGTCAAGCCATAGTAACTGGGGCAGTTCGCCGTTTACGTCCAATTCTCATGACCGCATTTACCACTATTTTATCTATGGTCCCATTGGCATTAGAAATTGGTTCTGGTTCTGAAACCTGGAGTCCAATGGCTAGAACCGTTATTGGTGGTTTGACTATGTCAACCCTACTTATGTTATTTGTCGTACCTTGTCTGTATCTAATTATCAACAGTGGAGTGGAACGCTTAGGCTTTGATGCCGTACATAAACTGGACCCATTAGACGACGAGGAACAGCGTGAATCAGCGACTGCAACGGTTACATTAACCCGAGAAGGATAGTAATATGAAACAATTCAGTGTAGCTGGTTCCATTTTACGACGCCCTATCACCGTGATTATGATTACGCTGATAATGACAGCATTTGGGGTTTTTTCACTACAAAATCTGCGGGTAACTCTATTTCCATCTATAAATATTCCTGTCTTGGCTATTTCTACGGGGTATCAGAATGTATCTCCAGAGGATATAAACCGGATATTGGTAAACCCAATTGAAGGGGCTGTTTCGGCTATTGAGGGGATTGAAAGCTTAGAAGCACGTGTGAGCCGGGGAAGTGCATTTATCATCATGCGATTAAAAGATGGGACAGATATTCGGAAAACCGAACTTAAAGTACGTGAAGCACTGGACAATGTCCGAAACGAATTACCTAATCAGGCTAGGGAGCCCGTTATTTTCCAGTTCGATCCAGAGAACCGCCCTATCATGAAGCTAAGTATAGACGCTAGCAATCGAGGTTTAGATGAACTTCGTAATTTAGGCGTCGAAATTGTGGAACCCCGATTAGAACGGATTGATGGACTTGCATCTGCAGAGACTCAGGGGGGATTAGAACGGCGTATTTATGTGGATGTATCTCCCATGTCACTGGCGCAATATAACCTTTCACCGGCCAATGTTGAAAATGCACTTAGGTCAAATAATGCGCAATTACCTATTGGGAATGTGATTTCTGATCGTATAAGCTACTCGGTTAGGGTTCAGTCCACTTACACCAGCGTAGATGAAATAGCCAACACTATTGTTAAGATTTCCGAAAACGGAATACCTATTCGGGTAAAAGATGTTGCTGAACTATCGGATGGATTCACTGATGTGACCTCTTTGGTCACCGTAAATGGACGAAACAGTGTATCCGTAGATATTCAAAAAAGTTCCGATGCCAATACCTTGGATGTAGTAAATGCCGTAAAAGAAAGTTTAAATGAGCTAAATGATATCATGCCACCAGGAGTTAACATCCAGGTGCTTTCAGATGAAGGGCGTAACATTGAAGACTCTATTAACAATCTATCGCAGTCCGCAACTAGTGCCTTAATTGTGGTTATTGCCGTTATCCTTATTTTTATGGGCGGATGGAGAATTTCGTTAGTGGTTGCTACCTCCATACCGGTATCCATTGCCGCGAGCTTTGCAGCCATGTATTTTGCTGATCTCACCCTCAATATTCTAACCATCTCTGCCTTAGCTTTGGCCATTGGGCTTTTGGTGGACAACTCTATTGTGGTCACCGAAAGTATTGCTCGAAAATTGGAAGAAGGCATGAGTAAATACGATGCTGCCTTAAAAGGTACCAATGAGGTCATCGGGGCTTTACTAGGTTCTACTCTCACGACCTTGGGGGTGTTTATTCCCATTATCATGCTCAGTGGCGTTCAAGGAAGTTTTTTTCGAGAATTCGCTTTTACTATTTGTTTCGCTATCGGATTCTCCTTCCTATCATCCATAATATTGGTTCCCGTAATCTCTCTTTTGGCCTTAGATTCTAAACAGTTTAGTCGAAATAATTGGGCTTTCCGAGGAATATCTCATATAGAACAACGATACACTGGCATACTACGGTGGATATTACACCATAAATGGATTGCCGTGGTCTCCATGATCAGCATAATTAGTGCCACGGGTTATTTATATAGCTCTATCAATAAGGAAGGCTTTCCTGAAACCGACTCAGGAGAAATAGACATCGACATTACACTTCCAGAAGGATCTAAATTGGTTCGAACAATGGAAGTACTTGAAGCATTTAACACTAAACTGGCTGATATGCCCGAGGTAGAAACCCGCATATCCTCTATCGGCCGTTCGCGTTGGACTGAGCAAACTAATCGTGGAGAAATAAGCGTAGTGCTCGTACCTGAAATCCAGAGAGAAATAAGTACGAACGACTTTTCTCTTCGCCTGCGGCAAGAATTAGTCGCTGCGGGGACTACCGTGAGAGTGAGAGTCGAAGGAGGAGGACTAAATTTTGGACGTGGATTTAGTTTTGGAGGTGGCGCTATACGATTGAGTCTAATTGGTTCAGAAATCGATGAGTTAGTCGCTATTTCCGGAGAAATAGAAAAGAATCTATTGGCTGACCCAGCTATTATATCCGTAGATAACGGACGTACAGATCCGACACCTGAACTACATTTTTATGTAGATCGTGAACGAGTAGGCCGATTAGGAACCAACTTGAATACGATTGCCTCTAATTTGCGCACACAAACATTGGGTAACCAAGCTGGATTTTATATAGACGAGGGACGTGAAATACCCATCGAAGTTCGATCAAGACGAGAAGCCCTTAAGAATAGAGATGACTTATTTGATGTTGAAGTATTTCAAGTGGGTGAACAACGTGTACCAATAGTGGCTGTTGGTGAATTTATACCTACAGAGGGGGTTGATTCATTTCAGCGACGAGATCGAGAAACTGTGTTAGATGTAAATATTCGGGTAGATGGAGATGCCAATGAATATCGCGAAAAAATTATCTCTTTTATTCAATCAGAAATCATACTACCTGAAGGCTACCGTTACGAGTTTACGGGGGGGGCCTCTGAGTCAGCTGAAGGTTTTCAACAATTCTTCTTTGCTTTGATCGCTGCTGTACTATTAATGTACATGATTATGGCGTCTTTATTTGAGAATTTCCGGGATCCCTTCATTATTTGGCTTTGTATTTTCATGGCAGCATTTGGTGCCTTAGCCTTTTTGGTACTATTGGGAGATCCATTATCTACTACTGCTCAAATTGGAATGTTCATGTTAGTAGGTATCATCGTGAACAATGGTATAGTATTAGTTGATTATATCCATTTAAACACAAAAGGAATCGCTTTTGATCCTACAAGTGGCTCAGAATATATGACACAAGTTATTGAGGCATGTAGACGTCGTATGCGCCCTATACTGCTGACCGCTATCACTACAATCTGTTCAATGATACCTTTGTCTTTGGAATTAGGTTCCGGTGCTGAAATTTGGTCCCCATTAGCTAAAGCAGTTATTGGCGGTCTATTATTTGGAGCCGTTCTTACCTTATTCATCACACCAGCTCTTTCAGTTGGGTTTAATCAAAGCATCAATTGGGTTAAGCAACTTCGGAGAAAGTAAATCATACAAGTCTGTATGAGTGGACATTAGACAATAGTCGTCAGATTTTATATACTAAAAGAAAAGGAGTAGTTATGAGTAAAACAGAAAGTTTTTTAACAGGATTGATAACAGGAGCCCTAGCAGGATCGATTATAGCATTATTATACGCACCAGATACAGGTACTAATACACGAAAAAAGTTAAGCTATCAGGTAAGTCACTATAGAGATGAGCTAGTCGATTTAATTGGTGAGTTGCAGAAGGAAAAAGACAAGCTCATGTCAGAAGCAAAACAAAAGGGTGAAAAGGTGGTCTCAGAAGCTAAGAAAAAAGCTGATAATCTCATTAAAGAAGCCGAGCACCTACTGGAAACAATTGACCAAACTCCAAAAGCGTTGTAGTATTTACGTACCCACTACTAGCAATTTTACTAACAACATATCTGTTGATAGTTATTCAGCTGGTGTTTAACATTTTAGCACAAAAAAAGCCCCTTCTGATCAGTCACAAGGGGCTTTAATTTTTTAAAGCTTATCGGTTAGAATAAGTGGTTACTATTCTTCAGGCATAGCTTCTGTATCCTCACCACCAAGGGCTTCAAATACTTTTGCCACTTCTTCCTCGCCTTCTTCCATATCTTTACGAGATCCAACGATAAGTTCGTTGTACTCACGAAGACCGGTACCAGCAGGCACTTTATGTCCAACAACCACATTTTCTTTGAGGCCACGCAGATAATCACGTTTAGCTTCAATGGATGCTTGAGTCAGTACCTTTGTGGTTTCTTGGAAAGATGCTGCTGAAAGCCAACTTTCAGTAGACAATGCAGCACGAGTAATCCCAAGTAGAATTGGTTTAGAAATTGCTGGTTTAGCTTCTAGCACTTGCAATTCGGCTTTATCTTCTTTGATGAGTTGATTATTAATCTCCCGAACCTCACGGCGATCTAATATGGTGCCTTTCTTAAGCTCACTTCCACCTGGATCGCGAACAACAAATTTACCAATTAGTTCGTCGTTTCGAGTATTAACCTCGAAGCGATCTACTTTATCACCCTCAAGATACATTGTATCACCTGGATCGGTAATCTCTACCTTCTGCATCATAGTACTCACGATAACTTCGATGTGCTTATCGTTTATTTTCACCCCTTGCAGACGGTAAACTTCTTGTATTTCATTCACCAAATACGACTGAACCGCATATGGGCCTAAGATATTAAGAATATCTTGTGCAGGAATAGTCCCATCGGAAAGTGGTTGCCCAGCCTTCACAAAGTCATTTGATTGCACCAGAATATGCTTACTTAATGAAATTAGATATTTCTTTTCATCCGTACCGTCCTTTGAACGAACGATTACTTCCTGAGAACCTCTTTTACGGGCACCCATTTCTACAATACCATCAATTTCACTTACTGCTGCTGGCTCACTTGGTGAACGGGCTTCAAAAAGCTCAGTTACTCGTGGTAGACCGGCAGTAATATCCTTAGATTTACCTGTAGCTCGTGGAATTTTTGCCAAAATCTGTCCAGCTGCTACTTTCTCACCATCCTCAACAACAATGTGAGTATCTACGGGTAGAGTACTCTCACGTAGACGATCACTACCGCCTTTAATGACTAAAGTAGGTACTAAACTACGATCTTTTGAGTCTGTAATTACTTTCTCACGGTGACCTGTTTGAGCATCCGTATCTTCGGTGAAGGTAATACCCTGTATGATGTCTTTGTAGGCAACTTGGCCATCGATTTCAGAGAAAATAAGTGCGTTATATGGATCCCACTTACAAAGTTGGGCTCCTTTAGGCACCATATCACCCTCTTCAACCATCATCTCACAACCATAGGGTACGTTGAAACTAATGAGCATTTTGCCTTCTTCATCCACAATTTTTAGCTCTCCGGCACGACTAAGAACAACATTATGCTCTTCTTCACCATCATTGTAATCAACTACACGAATATTTTCGAATTCTACTTTTCCATCAAACTTAGCTTTATGCTGAGATTCAGCTTCTAAACGAGAAGCTGTACCTCCAACGTGGAAAGTACGTAATGTTAGCTGGGTACCTGGCTCACCAATTGACTGGGCAGCAATTACACCTACTGCTTCACCTTTTTCAACTACGGTGCCTCTAGCAAGGTCACGGCCATAGCATTTTGCACAAACACCACGACCAGTTTCACAGGTTAGCACCGAACGTATTTCAACTTCCTCGATAGATGTCTCAGCAATTTTCTTAGCCACTAACTCATCAATCATTTGATTAGCTTCACATAGAAGCTCATCTGAGATTGGGTCATATACATCATGCAGAGAAAAACGACCTATAATTCGATCTTCTAAACGCTCTATAACGTCTTCATTATCCTTTAATGCTTGCATTTTGATACCACGTAATGTACCACAATCATCTTCAGTAATGATAACATCCTGAGAAACGTCCACTAATCTACGCGTTAAATAACCCGCATCAGCTGTCTTAAGGGCGGTATCGGCAAGACCTTTACGCGCACCGTGAGTCGAAATAAAGTATTCAAGTACCGTCAAACCTTCTTTGAAAGATGAAAGAATTGGGTTTTCAATAACTTCATTTCCCTGTTGCATAGAGCTTTTCTGAGGCTTAGCCATAAGACCACGCATTCCGCCTAACTGACGAATTTGTTCTTTCGAACCACGGGCACCAGAATCGGCCATCATAAATACGGGATTAAATCCTTCACTATCATCTGCAAGAGCTTGGAATAAGGTTTCAGAAACCCGGTTAGTGGTACTAGTCCATTTATCAATTACCTGATTGTAGCGCTCATTATCGGTGATAAAACCCATCTCATAACGGCCTTGAATATCCGTTACTTCGTCTTTTGCACCATTAATCAAATTGGCCTTCGCATCAGGAATAATAATATCCTCTAAGCTAAAGGAGAGACCACCTAGGGTTGCATTTTCATATCCAATTCGCTTCATATCATCTAAGAAAGCCGATGCCATTGCAGTACCAACGCGAGCATGAATCTCACCAATGAGTACACGTAATTCTTTTTTTCCAAGGGTCTTGTTGATGAATCCCATTTCCGATGGAACAATCTCATTGAACAGTACCCGACCGGTTGAGGTTTTCACCACCTCTGTTACTTCTTCACTTTGTTCATTCAGATATTTTACACGAACATTAATCTTCGAGTGTACTTTTATCTGACCTTGATCAAAAGCAATGATAACTTCTTGTGGTGATGAGAAGGTTTTCCCTTCACCTTGCTGCCCACTTCTAGGTTTTGTTAGGTAGTAAAGTCCTAGGATCATATCCTGTGATGGTACCGCAATCGGTCCACCACTCGCTGGACTTAAAATGTTATGAGATCCTAGCATCAACACAGAAGCTTCTAATACGGCATCGTGACTCAACGGTAAGTGAACCGCCATCTGATCCCCATCGAAGTCAGCATTAAATGCAGTACAGGCCAGTGGATGAAGTCGTATAGCCTTTTCTTCAATTAAAACTGGCTGAAAAGCTTGTATTCCCAATCTGTGAAGGGTTGGAGCCCGGTTTAGCATAACGGGATGTCCATCAATCACATTCTCAAGTACTTCCCATACAACCGCATCGCGGCGATCTACTACTTTCTTAGCACTTTTAACTGTTTTGACGAAACCACGCTCTATAAGTCTTCGAATGATAAATGGTTTGTATAATTCAACCGCCATTTCTTTTGGTAGACCACATTCATGCATTTTTAATTCAGGACCCACAACGATTACCGATCGACCAGAATAATCTACTCGTTTCCCTAAAAGGTTCTGACGGAAACGGCCACTCTTCCCTTTGAGCATATCGCTAAGAGACTTAAGTGGACGATTGTTATTACGAACCGCATTTGATTTTCTAGAATTGTCATACAGTGAATCAACTGCTTCTTGCAGCATGCGCTTCTCATTACGCAGAATAACGTCCGGTGCTTTAATATCGATCAATCTCTTTAGACGATTGTTTCGAATAATAACGCGACGATATAAATCATTTAAATCAGAGGTTGCAAATCGACCCCCTTCAAGAGGCACTAAGGGTCGTAATTCAGGGGGGATTACAGGTATAACTCGCTGCACCATCCATTCTGGACGGTTCTCAGTATGTTTGGCTGCTGCTCTGAACGACTCTATAACCTGAAGCTGCTTTAATTTTTTCTTCTTACGCATCTGAGAGGTTTCTTCTTTTACCTCTTCACGTAAGTTGAAGGCCATCTCATCCAGATCTAAGTCTGCGAGCATAGATTCTAGGGCATCTGCACCCTCTTTTACAACAAATCGTTCTTCGTCATCCTCGTCTAAATCAAAATGCTCTTCTGGCAGTTGATCAAGGATGTCGTATTTCTCTTCCTCGGTAATAAAGTCGCCTTTATTGTACCCTAGGTCCTTCGCCATTCCAGGATTAATGATAACGAAAGTCTCGTAGTATACGATCTTGTCTAGATTCTTGGAGGAAAGACCTAATAAATAGGCAATTTTGTTTGGTAGGGATTTGAAATACCAAATATGAACAGTAGGAACAGTTAGGGTAATATGCCCCATACGCTCTCTACGTACAGCTTTTCTGGTAACTTCAACACCACAACGATCACAGATTATTCCTTTGTAACGAATTCTCTTGTACTTCCCGCAGTGGCATTCATAATCCTTGACAGGACCAAAGATTTTTTCACAAAACAGTCCATCCATTTCTGGCTTGAAGGTTCTGTAGTTAATGGTCTCAGGCGTTAGGACTTCCCCATGTGAACGTGACAGAATGGCTTCTGCAGAAGCTAGGGAAACACCTATACTATTGAAATCGTTGGTTACTGCTAATGTCTTTGTAATTGGCAAAATATTCTCCGTTTAATAATTAACAGTTTTTAATCTAAATGTATTTCAAGGCCTAGCCCCATGAGCTCACGGAGTAATACCTTAAAGGATTCTGGAACATCACCATCAGGTAAATTTTCACCTTTTACAATGGCTTCGTACACTTTTGAACGACCTTTTACGTCGTCGCTCTTAACCGTCAACATCTCTTTAAGGATACTTGAAGCACCATAAGCGTAGAGTGCCCACACTTCCATTTCACCAAGTCGCTGACCCCCAAACTGTGCTTTACCACCTAATGGCTGTTGCGTAATGAGTGAATACGGACCGATGGAACGTGAATGCATCTTATCTTGAACCAAATGATTCAATTTAATCATGTAGATATATCCTACGGTAGTTTGCTGTGAGAAAGCTTCTCCACTTCGACCATCAAATAAGGTCACTCTACCATCCTCTGGTAAACCTGCATCGTTCAACTTCATTTTCACATTGTCCATCGTTGCACCATCGAAAACAGGAGATGCAAAGGTAGTGCCCAGTTTTTTGGCAGCCCACCCAAGTATGGTTTCATAAATCTGACCTAAGTTCATACGCGATGGTACCCCAAGTGGATTCAAACAAATGTCTACTGGTGTTCCATCTGACATGAATGGCATATCCTCTACAGGGACAATTTTGGCAACAACCCCTTTGTTACCGTGACGACCCGCCATCTTATCACCAACCTGTAACTTGCGCTTTTTGGCAATGTATACTTTGGCTTTCTGGATAATTCCTGGAGGTAGTTCATCTCCCACTTGTATAGCAAAGGTACGTCGTTTCGCTTCGCTATCAATTTCTCTTCGAAGTTCACGATAGTTGTGGAAAAGTAATTTTACATGTTTAACCAACTCTTTATCAGTAGCCCAATCAATATTTTCATTGATGTTTACTGGGTCTATTTCTTCGAAAACTGATTTTTTGTATTTCTCACCTTTGGGAATCAATTCAACTCTAGAGTAGTCATATACCCCTGGAGAAGTTTTATCTCTAAGTAATGAATACATCTTATCAGCCCACTGCTGATTCAATTCCGATAACTTGTCAGCGTGACGCTCATTTTCAACTTCAACACGCTTTTTCTCTTCTTTTCGGGAAATAAGCTCATCGCGCTTACGGCTAAACAGACGCGTATCAATGACAGTCCCTGATACACCAGGAGGTGTTTTTAGGGAAGCATCTTTTACATCACCCGCTTTGTCACCAAATATAGCACGCAAAAGTTTTTCTTCAGGTGTTGGATCGGTTTCGCCTTTAGGAGTAATTTTACCCACTAGTATATCGCCTGGAGCTATTTTAGCGCCTATACGAATCATACCTTTTTCATCTAAGTTGCGTGTAGCTTCTTCAGATACGTTTGGTATTTCGCGAGTTAATTCTTCTTCACCTCGTTTGGTGTCTCTAACCTGTTGCTCAAACTCAGTGATATGTATTGAGGTATAAATATCTTCTTGAACTATACGCTCACTAATAACAATTGCATCCTCAAAGTTGTAACCACGCCATGGCATGAAAGCCACTAAAAGGTTTCTACCAAGAGCTAGTTCACCACCATCAGTAGAACAACCATCAACAATAGCTTGGTTTTTCTTGACACGGTCGCCAATCTTAACGATTGGGCGCTGATTTGTCGCAGTGTCCTGGTTGGTACGAGTGAATTTCTCTAGTTCGTAACTCTTGATACCGTTATCAAAATAACAATTCTGCTCTAGTTCACTACGATCATATTTCACACGAACTTCAGTTGCACTTACATATACTACTTCACCATCGGCTTCAGCAGTCATAATTGCTCTGGAGTCACGGGCAGCACGATGTTCTAGACCAGTACCTACCACGGGCGCTTCAGGTCGTAGTAATGGAACAGCTTGACGCTGCATGTTCGAACCCATTAGGGCACGGTTGGCATCGTCATGTTCAATAAATGGAATTAGTGCAGCTGCAAGTGATGTAATCTGATTAGTCGCAACATCCATGTATTCGATTTCATCGATACGAGCTTGTGTATAGTTACCTTCTCGCATGCGAGAAAAAACAGTTTCATTAACAAAACTGCTGCTCTCATCTAGCTCAGCATTTGCCTGTGCAATAACAGTTTCATCTTCTTGCTCAGCAGCTAAGTACTCTACTTCTTTACTAACCTTTCCGTCTTTTACTTTTCTGTATGGTGTTTCGATGAACCCAAAGTCATTTACTTTGGCATGAACGCAAAGCGACGAAATAAGACCAATATTAGGTCCTTCCGGTGTTTCAATTGGACAAAGACGTCCGTAGTGAGTATAATGAACGTCACGAACCTCAAATCCGGCACGCTCACGAGTTAAACCACCAGGGCCAAGAGCCGACATTCTTCTTTTGTGGGTTATCTCAGCTAATGGATTGGTTTGATCCATGAACTGAGATAGCTGATTCGTTCCAAAAAACGTATTGATTACACTCGATATAGTACGAGCATTCACAAGATCTTGAGGTGTTAGCTGCTCTGCGTCTCTTGAGTTCATGCGTTCTTTAATAGTTCTAGCCATACGAGCTAGACCAACTGCAAACTGCTGACCAAGCTGTTCACCTACTGTTCGAATACGTCGGTTACTTAAGTGATCAATATCATCGACCTGAGATTTTAAATCCTTGAGTCGAATAACCTCTTTAATGATGGCCACAATATCTTCTTTAGTCAAATACTGTACATCTGTACGGTCTTGATGAAGACGTTTATTAAGTCGATAGCGACCTACCTCACCCAAATCGTACTTTTTATCACTAAAGAACAAACGTTCAAGAATAGCTCGTGAGGTTTCCGGATCCGGCATTTCGCCTGAACGTATCTGTTGATACACTTCCCCAAGTGCCGTGTGCTCATCATGAGTAGGATCTTTTCTAAGCGTATTCATCATCACAGAACGCTCAGATTCTTCATTCGAGATTTTTTGGACCAATACCGATTTTAAACCGGACTCTTTTATTAGCCCGTAATCGTCCTCAGTAAGTTCATGATCCCGTTCTAGCAAGTTAACTCGCTTAGTGGCTTCAGTTACCTCACCAGTCTCGTCATCTACCACTTCTTCTGTAACTTCAGCGGTAATATTTTCGGCCAAACGCTTCCCAACAAGATTTTTGTTGTAATTGGTTTTTGAACCAAATTTTAACGATTCGGATAGCTCAAACAAGCTAAGTAGTTCTTCATCGGTAGAATAACCAAGTGCCCTCATTAAGGTAGAGGCCGGTATCTTTTTCTTTCTATCAATATATGCCCACAGTACATCACGAATATCCGTGGTAAATTCAATCCAAGAACCTTTAAAAGGAATAACTCGTGCAGAATATAATTGAGTTCCATTTGGGTGAATGGATTGTCCAAAAAATACCCCTGGTGAACGATGCAATTGACTTACAATAACTCGCTCTGCCCCATTTATTATGAATGTACCACGATGAGTCATCCATGGCAGATCACCGAGAAATACCTCCTGCTCTATCGTTTCGGAAGCTTCATCAGAATCGTCAACAGAGGATAGTCGTAACTTCGCTTTTAGCGGAACGGAATAAGTTAAACCTCGCTCCTGACATTCTTTAATAGTATATCTAGGTACGTCAACGTTATAATACAAAAACTCAAGTATGTGCGTTTCACGAGTATCTTGTATTGGGAAATTTTCATTGAATATTCGTTGAAGACCTTGATTTTCTCGTTCATTAGGCGCAATATCTAATTGAACGAACTTCTCGAATGATTCTAATTGAATGTCTAGAAAATCAGGATAGTCAAGCACATGTTTTGTGAGTCCAAATGATTCTCTGTTTGTATTGGGGATAGTTTGCATCTTCTTACTCAAAAGGAACCTCTCCTTAAAGATTGAAGGGTGATAGTCGAATTTAGCCGTTATAATCTGGCCGTGTAATATAGACGCTAATAGCCAATACCGTTTTCACGATATTGGCTACCAACGAATTATAATTTGAAATTACTTGAGCTCTACAGTAGCTCCAGCCTCTTCTAGTTTGGCTTTAATTTCTTCTGCTTCCTCTTTTGAAACGCCTTCTTTAACGTTTCCAGGAGCACCATCAACTAAGTCTTTGGCTTCTTTCAGACCTAGACCAGTAATTCCACGTACTTCTTTAATTACAGCAATTTTCTTTGCTCCAGCGCTCTCAAGCACTACAGTAAATTCAGATTGCTCTTCTGCAGCGCCGGCGTCACCACCAGCAGCAGGTCCAGCAACCGCTACAGCCGCAGCTGCAGGTTTAATACCGTACTCTTCTTCAAGTACTGTAGCAAGTTCGTTTGCTTCTTTAATTGTTAGGTTGACTAGCTGTTCAGCTAATTCTTTAACGTCAGCCATTTTTTTCTCCAGTTGTTTTTAGTAAAAATCGTTTGTTGATTGATAAGGGTTAGTTTTCGCCTTTTTCAGCGATGGTTTTTACAGCTCCTACAAGGTTAGATCCCTGGGCTTGTAATCCACCAACCACATTGGTAATTGGTGCCATTAACAGACCTAGTATATCTCCAATGATTTCGTCTTTTGACTTCATTGCAGCTAGTGCCTCAAGTTGGTCGGGACCATAAAAGTCTCCATCTATGAGGGCTGCTTTGAACTCAGGCTTATCATTGTTTTCCTTGATAAAATCTTTAAGAACCTTTGCAGGTGCGGATAGTTCTTCATCTACAAAAGCAAATGCGTTTTGATCCGTAAGTAAGGGTAACATTTCATCGTACCCTCCTACTTCTTGCATTGCCATTTTCATAAGTTTATTCTTATAAACTTTGTAGTGAACGTTTCCCTTACGGAATGCACCACGCAGCTTATTAGCTTGAGCAACAGACATACCCTGATACTTGGTCACATAAAGTGCCCCAGAATTTTGCAGGGTCTCTGAAATTTTATCTAATATGGCACGTTTTTCAGCAGTAGGCATGATTTATTTCCTCCTTAATTAAGAGATGTAACTGCGTTTCTACTTATGGGTATGCTAGGTCCCATGGTACTGCTCATAAACACGCTTTTAACATATATACCTTTGGATGAAGATGGCTTTAATCGCATGATAGTTGATAAAAATGCTTCTGCATTTTCTTTTATCTGATCTGCATTAAAACTCACCTTACCAATTGTGGTATGGAGTATTCCAGCTTTGTCTACACGAAAATCGATTTGGCCAGCTTTCACTGTTTGTACAGCTTTGGCTATTTCCATCGTGACGGTACCACTTTTAGGATTCGGCATTAAGCCTCTAGGACCAAGGAATCGACCCAGTTTACCGAGTTTGCCCATTACATCAGGGGTTGCAATGATCACATCGATCTCTGCCCACCCTTCTTCAATTTTTGCGATGTAATCATCTAATCCAACATGATCAGCACCCGCTTCGCGAGCCTCATCTTGCTTTGATTCATTTACTAACGCAAGAACTCGAATGTCCTTACCTGTTCCATGAGGTAGACTTACTGTTCCACGTACCATTTGATCTGCATGTCGGGGATCAACTCCTAAACGGATGTCGATATCAACAGATGCATCAAACGTAGTGGTAGTAGTTTTTTTCACAAGATCACAAGCTTCTTCCAGAGTGTATTCACCCTCTGAATTAACCAGCGCTGCTACTTGTTGGTATTTTTTTCCTCTTTTTGCCATGATTACAACTCCTTTAATTGTCGCGATTAACTCTAAGACCCATACTACGGGCTGTTCCTGCAATCATTTCTGCAGCGGCTTCGACATCGAAGGCATTTAAGTCTTCCATTTTTTCCTCCGCAATTTGTTTGCATTGGGACCATGTGACCGTTCCTACTTTATTTCGGTTCGGTTCACCAGAACCAGACTTTAATTTGGCAGCCTGTTTAAGAAGTACAGGTGCTGGCGGAGTTTTCGTTTTAAATGTAAACGACTTATCTGCAAACACCGTGATCTCAACAGGTATTACCGTACCAGTCTTGTCCTGAGTCTTAGTATTAAAGGCTTTACAAAACTCCATAATATTAATACCAGCCTGACCAAGAGCCGGGCCCACTGGGGGTGCCGGATTAGCCTGACCACCAACAATCTGGAGTTTCAGGATTCGTTCAACTTTTTTAGCCATGGATTCTCAGGATCCTATTCTAAGTGTTATAACTTCTGTTTTTCGCGTAATAGCTAGTGTGCATCAACTAGGTTCTTTATGTTGTGGATTCAACTTGATTGATATCCACCTCAACTGGGGTCTTTCTTCCAAAAATACTCACCAAGACACGCAGTTTTAATTTGTCGGTATTTACCTCTTGTACGGTTCCATCGAAATCTTTGAATGGACCTGCAATTACTTTTACCAAATCGCCTTCACGGTAAGGAATTTCTATGTTGCCCGTTTCCATACCAGCTTCTTGCACTCGTCCAATGATGCGTTGAACTTCGTGCTTTTTAAGTGGGATAGGTACTTTAGTCTGCCCGCCTACAACCAAAAAGCCCATACATGAAGGGGCACTTTGTACCAAATTGTTTACTTCTTCGTCAAAATGGGTATTGAGTAATATATATCCAGGGAAAAAGTTTTTCTCTCTAGTACGTTTTTTCCCATTACGGATTTCAACAATAGTCTCCGTTGGAACAAGGACATCCTTGATCTTGTGCTCTAGTTTTTGATCTTCAATTTCACGATCTAAAAACTCTTTAACTTTTTTTTCATGACTGGAAAAGCAGCGAACTACATACCAGCCGAATTCTAATACTTTACTCATTATTTATATATCGCCTCTAAGATCGTGCTGTATACTTGATCGATACCAAATATTAATACTGCTAGTATGATAGAAAACACAACAACAATAATTGTATTGTCTATGAGTTCTGTCTGTGTTGGCCAGGATACTTTTTTGAATTCTTTAGTAACGCTGTCGAAGAAATTAGTAATCTTTTCCATAATTCATTTTTGTTAGCACGGGTGGAGAGACTCGAACTCCCGACACCTGGTTTTGGAGACCAGTGCTCTACCAGCTGAGCTACACCCGTATACACCAAGGAGCAGAATTTCTACTCCTCGGTTATACTACGTGTCGGATTATTAGTCCAAAATTTTAGTTACAACGCCGGCACCAACCGTACGACCACCTTCGCGAATCGCGAAACGCAATCCATCTTCCATGGCCACTGGTTGAATTAGCTCTACG
>MDSV01048475.1_pt1 | contig 46905 bp, 46 predicted proteins | sample 810851 | NCBI WGS metagenome assembly MDSV01 (sample SAMN05326640, study PRJNA326480) | marine metagenome | isolation source: seawater | place: Atlantic Ocean: North East | collected 2012
AAGATGAATCGATTTGCGTCAAATATTCAATAGCTTAAAAGCCATACGCGATTCCCCTGCCCTTGAGGGGGAGATGCCCCGATAGGGGCAGAGAGGGGTGAAACCTATCCGCGAATTCGGAGCATGCGGCATCCGCCCATACCCCTCTCTGTCGCTTTCGCGACATCTCCCCCTCAAGGGGGGAGATTGGTTGGGGGCTATGCGGCGAGGTGGCACAAAAAAACCCGGCCGCCGGGCCGGGTTCGTTCATTCGATTCAGCGATTGCTCAGCCTGCCGCGCGGGTCTTCTCAAAACGCTTGCGTTCGTTGGAGTCGAGATACATCTTGCGCAGGCGGATCGACTTCGGGGTGACTTCCATCAGCTCGTCGTCCTGGATCCACGACAGCGCGCGATCGAGCGTCATGCGGATCGGGGGCGTCAGCTTCACAGCTTCGTCCTTGCCGGCGGAGCGGATGTTGGTGAGCTGCTTACCCTTCAGCACGTTGACCTCGAGGTCGTTTTCACGCGTGTGAATGCCGACGATCATGCCGGCATAGACCTTGTCGCCCGGCTCGATGATCATCGGACCGCGGTCTTCCAGGTTGAACATCGCGTAGGCGACGGCTTCACCGGACTGGTTGGAGAGCAGGACACCCTGGTTGCGGCCGCCGATCTCGCCCTTGAAGGGCTGGTAGTCGTGGAACAGGCGGTTCATGATCGCCGTGCCGCGGGTATCGGTCAGAAGCTCGGACTGGTAGCCGATTAGGCCACGGGTCGGGGCGAAGAAGCGCAGGCGCACGCGGTCGCCGCCCGAGGGGCGCAACTCGACCATCTCGCCCTTGCGCTCGGCCATCTTCTGGACGACGACGCCGGAATGTTCCTCATCGACGTCGATGACGACTTCCTCGACCGGCTCCATCAACTGGCCGGTTTTCTCGTCCTTGTGCATGACCACGCGCGGACGCGATACGGCGATTTCAAAACCTTCGCGGCGCATGGTCTCGATCAGGACGGCAAGCTGAAGTTCGCCGCGGCCGGAGACGTAGAAACTATCCTTGCCTTCGGCTTCCTCGATCTTCAGCGCGACATTGCCTTCGGCTTCCTTGAACAGGCGATCGCGGATGACGCGGCTCGTGACCTTGTCGCCCTCGGTGCCGGCAAGCGGACTGTCGTTGACGATGAACGACATCGTTACCGTTGGCGGGTCGATCGGCTGGGCGGTGAGCGGGGTCGTGACCGACGGATCGCAGAACGTATCGGCAACCGTGCCCTTGGAAAGGCCGGCGATCGCGACGATGTCGCCCGCCTGGGCTTCCTCGATCGGCTGGCGCTCGATGCCGCGGAAGGCGAGGATCTTGGAGACGCGGCCGGTCTCGACCGTCTTGCCGTCCTGGCTCAGCACCTTGACCGCCTGGTTCGGCTTGATCGAGCCGGAATTGATCCGGCCGGTGATGATGCGGCCGAGATAGGGGTTGGCTTCCAGCAGCGTGCCGATCATCGAGAACGGACCCTCGGCAACCTTCGGCGCCGGGACATGCTCGACGACGAGGTCGAGAAGCGGGCCGAGACCCTGATCCTTCGGACCTTCCGGCGAGGTGTTCATCCAGCCGGCGCGGCCGGAGCCGTAGAGAATGTGGAAGTCGAGCTGCTCGTCGGTGGCGTCAAGGGCGGCAAACAGGTCGAAGACCTCGTTGACGACTTCATCGGCGCGGGCATCCGGGCGGTCGATCTTATTGATCGCGACGATCGGGCGAAGACCAACCTTCAGTGCCTTGCCGACCACGAATTTGGTCTGCGGCATCGGGCCTTCGGCGGCGTCGACCAGAACGATCGCGCCATCCACCATCGACAGGATACGCTCGACCTCGCCGCCGAAGTCGGCGTGGCCGGGGGTGTCGACGATGTTGATGCGGGTGTCTTTCCAGACGACCGAGGTCGCCTTGGCGAGAATGGTGATGCCGCGCTCTTTTTCGAGGTCGTTTGAGTCCATCACGCGCTCGTCAACGCGCTGGTTTTCGCGGAATGCGCCGGACTGTTTCAGAAGCTCGTCAACAAGGGTCGTCTTGCCATGGTCAACGTGCGCGATGATCGCGATGTTGCGAAGTGCCATATTTTTAGATCTCTGGGGCTGGGGCGCAGTCAATGTTCTGGGGAGGAGCGCCCGGTACTCATGGGGGCGCTCTTACACATATTTTGACGAAAACGAAAGAGAATGTTTTGTGGCAGGCTTCAGCCAAAGCCCAAAAACAGCGCACCCTGATAGAACACGAAGGCGACCAGCCAGGCGTAAACCAGCGATACGACCAGCGAAAACACCATGAACAGGGTCGAGCGGCTTTCCGCGCGCACGGTCGCGACCGTGGTCAGGCAGGGGGTGTAGAGCAGGCAGAACAGACAGAAGGAATAGGCGGCGGCCGGCGACACGGTGAGCCCGATCTGGTGGGCGACGAGGCCGGCGGACATGGCGTAGATGGTCGAGAGTGACCCGATCACCACTTCCTTGGCAATGAAGCCGAAGATCAGCGCCAGCGTCAGGTAGGGATTTATTCCTATGGGTGCCATCACCGGCTGCAGGAACTCGCCGAGCCTGCCGCCCCAGGTATCAAGCCCTGTCGCGTCGGTCGGGAAGTTGGTGAGAAACCAGACGGCGATGGTGCCAACGATGATGAAATTGGTGGCGCGGCGCAGGAAGATGCGGAGTTCGCCATAGCCGCGCAGCCACACCTGCCTGAGCGTTGGCACCCGGTAGGGCGGGAGCTCCAGCACGAACGGCTCGGTATTCTTGAACTGTCTCGAGCGCGAGAAGATCGCGGCGGCGAGAAAGGCCGCGACGAAGCTGATGATGTAGAACGAGAACAGCACCAGCGGGCCCTGCGTCGGCGGAAACACGGCGGCGATGATGAATACGAAAACAGCCAGCCGCGCCGAGCAGAGCGAGAAGGGGATGATCAGCATGGTCAAGTGCCTGAGCGGCTGCGAGCGCATCACCCGCGTGCCCATCAGCGCCGGCACGTTGCAGCCGAAACCCATCATCTGCATCACGAAGGAGCGGCCGTCGAGGCCGACGCGGCGCATCCACGTATCCATCAGATAGGCCGCGCGGGAGAGGTAGCCGCTGTCCTCCACCGCCGCCATCAGGAAGAAGAACAGCATGATCAACGGGATGAAGGAGGCGACGGTGGCGACGCCCAGCCAGATGCCGTTGATGACGAAGTTCTTCAGCCATGCCGGGCCGAGATCGAGCGCCGGGGCGAGGGCATGCGCCTGGACCCAGTCGGTGACGGCGCCTGCCACATCCTGCGAGGGCAGGCCAAGCGCCCAGACGATGTAGAACACGACCAGCATCACCGCGAAGAACAGCGGCAGGCCTAAAAGCGGATGCAGCAGCACCCGGTCGAGACGTTCCGTCATCGTCTTCGGGGGCGTTTCCGGGTAATGGACAGCGCCATCGATGGTCCTGGCAAGCGTTTCGGGCGTCATCAGCGTGGCGCGCAGCGTATCGTAACCGGCAAGCGTTGCCGGCATGCCCTCATGATCCGCAAGCGCGGCAGCGACCGAGGCGAGCGCCTCCAAATAGCCCTCGCCATATTTGGCGCTGATCAGATGCACCGGCAGGCCGAGCCGCGCCGACAGTGCTTGCGTATCGATATCGATCCCGTTGCGGCGGGCCTCGTCCGCCATGTTGAGCATGACCACGGCGGGCAGGCCGAGCAGTTTCACCTGCAGCGGCATCAGGATCTGACGGTCGATCTGGCTGGCATTGACGACGATGATGACAAGGTCGACCGGGTAGGTCTTCAGAAAATCGGCGACGACCGTCTCGTCCTCGGAAAAGCCCTCAAGGTCGTATATGCCGGGCAGGTCCACGACCTCGGTCATCCGGCCACCGATCCGCACCCGCGCATTCGACAGCGAAACGGTAATCCCCGGCCAGTTGCCGACATGGGCGCTCGCGCCGGTGATGCGGTTATAAAGCATCGACTTGCCGGTATTCGGCTGGCCGATCATGGCGATGCGGGGAATGTCGTTGCGGGAAAGGTCGGCTTCAGCAGGAGAGCAATGGGACATTATGCGTTCCGGTCTTCAAAGTGCAGGACCGGGCGAGATCGTCCGGCAATTTGACCCGGCGTGCCGTTTCGGCATCATCGTTTATAGCTTTCGAACCTTGACCAGCGCCGCCTCTGAACGGCGGATGGCGATCTCGGTCGCCTTGCCGGCGCGCACCACGAGAGGTCCGCCAAACCAGCCGCGCCTGACCATCATCACCTGATGCGGGCTTGAAAGGCCCATCGCTCTCAGCCGCACCGCCAGCCCGTTTTCGTGACCGCCGGCGTCGATGATTTCGACAACCCCGCTTTCGCCGGGCGCAAGGCTTTCCAACGATACGATCCGGCCCTGCTCGGCCGTCATCATGATCGGGTCTTGCATGGTTCGTTTCCCTGACGTCGTCACGCTTCTATGACACGGCACGTTTATGGCGGCAATAGGTGAGTATCGAGGGAAGGGATAATTAAATTTCTGAAATATATGCGGTTTGCCGCCCACTCAAAGCTTATAGGCGCGTTTGACCAGATTGTAGGTAAGGTCGCGGGCGACTTCCGGCGCCTCGTCCTCGTCCAGCCGGCCGGTGGTCACCAGCGTTGCCAGATAGGCGCAGTCGACGCGGCGGGCGACATCGTGGCGGGCGGGGATCGAGCAGAAGGCGCGGGTGTCGTCGTTGAAGCCGACGGTGTTGTAGAAGCCTGCCGTCTCTGTTGTCATCTCGCGGTAGCGGCGCATGCCCTCCGGGCTGTCATGGAACCACCATGCCGGGCCAAGCTTCAGCGAAGGGTATGCGCCGGCGAGCGGCGCGAGTTCGCGGGTGTAGGCGGTCTCGTCCAGCGTGAACAGGATGATGCTGAGCGCCGGGTCCATGCCGACGGCGTTCAGCAGCGGGCGCAGCGCCTCGACATAGCTGGTCTGGACCGGAATATCGAAGCCGACATTGCGGCCGTGGCGGGCCATCATCGTGCTGGAATGATTGCGGAACGAGCCGGGGTGGATCTGCAGCACCAGTCCATCCTCGATGCTCATCCGGGCCATCTCGGTCAGCATATGGCCGCGGAAGGCGTCCGCCTCATCCGCGCTGCACGCGCCCTTCAGCGCCTTTTCAAACAGCGCGGCGGCTTCGGCCTTCGGCAGGTCCTCGGTGCGGGCGGTGGCGTGGCCGTGATCGGTGCTGGTCGCGCCGAATTCCCTGAAATAGGCCCGCCGCATGCGATGTGCGTCGAGATACTGGTCGTATCTGGTGGTGTCGAGCCCGGTAATCGCGCCGAGTTTCTCGACGTTTTCGGCAAAGCCCTCGAAATCGGGATCAACCACCGGATCGGGGCGATAGGCGGTGATCACGCGCCCGCAGGTCCAGCCGCTTTCGCGGATTTTCCGATGCCATTTCAGGTCGTCGAGCGGGTCTTCGGTGGTCGCAATCACCTCGATGTTGAACCGCTCGAACAGCGCGCGCGGGCGGAACTCCGGTCGCTTCAGGCAGTCGTCGATGTGATCGTAGAATTCATCCGCCGTGTCGGGTCCCAGCCGCTTGGTCAGGCCGAAGACATGCTCGAAGGCGTGTTCCAGCCAGCCCCGGCTTGGCGTGCCCCGGAACAGGTAGAAATTTTCAGCGAACAGCCGCCAGATCGCCCGGCTGTCGGCCTCGCTCGCGCCGCCATCGATGCGGGCAACGCCGAGCTTTTCCGGCGGAATGCCCTGCGAGCACAGCATGCGGAAAACGTAGTGATCCGGCACCACGAACAGTTGCGCAGGATCCGGAAAGGGCTCGTTTTCGGCATACCAGCGCGGATCGGTATGGCCGTGCGGGCTGATGATCGGGAGCCTGCTCACGTCGCGATAAAGCGCGCGCGCCAGGTCCCGCGCCTTCGGTTCCAGCGGGAAAAGCCGGTCAGTGTCGAGCATTTGCGGCTCCTTGGCCCATTGCAATTCGTCTTAAAACTAATATGTTAGTATGTAAGAATTGTCAACGGAGGCCGCATGGTGGCCAGTATCGAGCAGCCCCGCCAGACGGTGACCGATGTGATCTATGACAGGCTCTACCGCCAGGTCATCGAGAACGAGCTACCGCCCGGCACGAAGCTTTCGGAAGCCGAGGTCGCGCGCACGCTCGGCGTGTCGCGCCAGCCGGTGCGCGACGCCTTTTACCGGCTTTCGCAGCAGGGTTTTCTGCTGGTGCGGCCGCAGCGCGCCACGCTCGTCGCTCCCATTTCGGTGGAGGCGGTGATGCAGGCGCTGTTCATCCGCACGGCGTTGGAGGTGGCGACCGTTACGGCCGCCGCGGAGCAGGGAACGGACGAGGATTTCGACAGGCTCGACGCATTGCTCGAGGAGCAGGCCAGGGCGGTGCAGGCCGATGACCGGATGGGCTTCCATCGTCTCGATGACGAACTTCACCGCCAGATCTGCGCGCTGGCGGGCCATGAATACGCCTGGACGCTGATCCGCGAGCACAAGGCCCATATGGATCGCATCCGTCTCCTCTCGCTGTCCTTCACCGCCCATGATGCGTTCGCCGAGCACCGTGCCATCGTCGGCGCGATCAAGGCGCGGGACGCCGATGCCGCCGTTTCCGCCATGCGCCATCACCTTTCCCGGATCGCCGGCAGCATCGAGCGCATCCACCAGACCAATCCCGGTTTCTTCGATCAGGAACAGATATGAAAAACATTCTCAGCATCGGCGAATGCATGGTCGAGATGGCGCCGCACGCCGATGGCGCCTATACGCGCGGCTTCGCCGGCGACACGTTCAACGCCGCCTGGTATCTGGCGAAGCTTTTGCCCGAAGGCGCCACGGTGGATTATTTCACCGCCGTCGGCACGGATGCCGTCTCCGGCGAGATGCTCGATTTCATGGAGCGGTCGGGCGTCGGGACCGGCTGCATCCGCCGGATCGAGGAGCGCACGGTCGGCCTCTACATGATCGCGCTGAAGGATGGCGAACGCTCGTTTTCCTACTGGCGCGGCCAGTCCGCCGCCAAACGGCTTGCTGCCGATCGCGAAGCGCTTGAGGCGGCGGTGCGGGGTCGGGACCTCATCCTGTTTTCCGGCATTACCATGGCGATTGTCGACGAGGCCGATCGTGGCACGCTGCTGGACGTGCTGGCCGAGGCGCGAAAGGCGGGCGCGGTGATCGCCTTCGATCCCAATATGCGCCTCCGGCTGTGGCCCTCGCGCGCGGTGATGGCCGAGACCATCATGCAGGCCGCGGCGATCAGCGACATGGTGCTGCCGTCGTTCGATGAGGATGGCGCGGTGTTCGGCGATGACAATCCCGAGGCCACGATCGCGCGATACCGGGCGCGCGGCGCGGAGGCCGTGGTGGTCAAGAACGGCGTCGATACGATCCATGCCCGGTCCGGAACGGAGGGTGCGATCACCTTCCAGCCGACGCCGGCCGAAAACGTGGTCGACACCACGGCGGCGGGCGACAGTTTCAATGCCGGTCTGATTGCCGCGCTTTCCCGGGGCGTAAGCCTGACCGACGCCATTGGCCAGGCCGCAGCCCTTTCCGCCCGAGTCATCGCCGAGCGCGGTGCTCTGGTGGCCGAAGCGGTTGGTTGAGCGACGGGGCCGTATCCAGACAGGCGCCTTTACGGGACCTTGGCCGCCGTCACCTCAACCTCGACCAGAAACTCCGCGCGGGTGAAGCCCGAGACGATCAGCAGCGTGGAGACCGGCAGGGGGTCGGATATGTACTGGTCGCGCACGTCCATATAGGCCGGGAAATCCTCGCGCATCGTCACATAGCCATTGATGCGGATCACGTCCTCGAAGCCCATATCGGCTTCGGCGAGGATCTTGCCGATCGCCTCGAAACAGAGCTCGGCCTGTCCCTTGACCGAACGCGGGATCACCTCGTCCGCGCCGATGCCGAGTTGGCCGGAGGTGACCAGCAGCCCCGCGCCGGGCGGCACGTAAAGCCCGTGGCTGTAATTTCCGAAGGGTTTGCGCACGCCGTTTGGGTTGATGCTCTTTTTCATGAAACCGCCTCCGAGACCTGCCATGAGCCGTTATTGTACTGATGCCCGACCGTCAGGCCGGGCATGCGATCTTTCGTCATCCGCGCCGCCGAACGGCCATGCGCGTCGCGATCCAATGTAGCGGTTTCGCGGGGAATTTTAAGCCGTGTAGCCGCGTATCCCCTTGATTTCCAGAAAATCCTCCATGCCCCAGGCGGCGAATTCGCGGCCATTGCCGGATTGCTTGTAGCCGCCGAAGGGAATGGCGGTGTCCCAGTCCGGGTCGTTGATCGTGACATTGCCGGCCCGAAGCCGCGCCGCGACCTTGCGGGCATGGTCGAGATCGCTCGATTGCACATAGGCGGCAAGGCCATAGGGCGTGTCGTTGGCGATCGCGATCGCTTCCTCCTCGCTTTGATAGGACAGCACCGACAGCACCGGGCCGAAGACTTCCTCGCGGGCGATCGTCATGGCGTTGTCGACATGGCCGAAAACGGTGGGCTTGACATAATAGCCGTGATTGATGCCGTCCGGACGGCCGGGGCCGCCGACGGCAACGGTCGCGCCCTCTGCGATCGCCGTTTCGATAAGCCCCTGGATCTTGTCATATTGCTGGCGGCTGACGACCGGGCCGAGATCGGTGTTTTCCGCGCCCGGATCGCCGACCTTGAGCGTCAGCGCCGTCTTGCGCGCGATCTCCAGCGCCTCGTCATGCCTTGCGGCGGGCACCAGCATGCGCGTCGGCGCGTCGCAGGACTGGCCGGAATTCTGGAAGCAGGAGCGCACACCGCCGGCCACCGCCTTTTCGAAATCGGCATCCTCCAGCACGATGTTCGGCGACTTGCCGCCAAGCTCCTGGCAGACGCGCTTCACCGTGTCGGCGGCGGTCTTCGCGACGATGATGCCGGCGCGGGTGGAGCCGGTGAAGGAGACCATGTCGACTTGCCTGTGGCCGGCCATGACCTGGCCGACATCGGGACCGGTGCCATTGACGAGGTTGAACACGCCGGGCGGAACGCCGGCCTCCTCCATGATCTCGGCGAAGATGATGGCCGAAAGCGGCGCGATTTCCGACGGCTTCAGCACCACGGTGCAGCCGGTGGCGAGCGCCGGGGCGACCTTGGCCGCGATCTGGTTCAACGGCCAGTTCCACGGCGTGATCAGGGCGCAGACGCCGATCGGCTCACGCACGATCAGGCCCTTGTTGCGCTCCTCGGAGAACTCGAAAGCCTCCAGCGCCTTGCGGGTATTGCTGATATGGGAGGCGCCGACGGGAACCTGGGCGCTGCGCGCAAGCTTCAGCGGCGCGCCCATTTCTCTCATCACCGCCTCGACCAGATCATCGGCGCGCGCACGGTAGCATTCCAGCACCCGCTCCAGAAGCGCCAGGCGCTCCTCGCGCGTGGTGAGCGAGAAGCTCTCGAAGGCGCGTCGTGCGGCCGCCACCGCCTTGTCGACATCCGATGCCTGTCCGAGCGCGATTGCGGTGACGACCTCTTCGGTCGCGGGATTGATGACGTCGAGCGTTTCCCGCCCGTCCGGCTCAACCCAGGCGCCGTCGATGAAGAATTTTCTGTGGTGGGACATCGGTATCTCCGTAAATTGCATGCTGCGCCATCGCGCCGTCTATAGCGCATAAATGTGTTGAAGGTCACGGCAAGGCAAGCGCCGCCTCTTCAACTTTCTCCGGGATCTTTCGGCAATTGCCAGTCGATCGGCTCGATGCCCTGTTCGAGCAGGAACTGGTTGGCCTTGGAAAACGGGCGGCTGCCGAAAAAGCCGTTATGGGCCGAAAGCGGCGAAGGATGCGGGGATTTCAGCACCAGATGCCGGCTTCTGTCGACAAAGCTCGCCTTCTTCTGGGCATAGGCGCCCCACAGGATGAACACGACATGTGGGCACTCATCGTTCACGACGCGGATCACTGCGTCGGTGAATTCCTCCCAGCCCTTGCCGCGATGGGACGCGGCGGCGGCCTGGCGCACGGTCAGCACCGAGTTCAAAAGCAGGACGCCCTGCTTCGCCCAATGCTCCAGAAAGCCATGGTCGACCTTCTGAAACCCGACATCGGCGGCAAGCTCCTTGTAGATATTGACGAGCGAGGGCGGCGTGCGCACGCCGGGACGCACCGAAAAGCAGAGCCCGTGCGCCTGCCCCGGTCCGTGATAGGGATCCTGCCCGAGGATCACGACCTTCACCCGGTCGAGCGGCGTCAGGTCGAGCGCGCGGAAATATTCCTCGCCTTTGGGAAAGACGACCTGCCCGCTTTTCTTCTCGTCGACAAGAAAGGATCTGAGGCCCGCCATGTAGGCGCTTTCGAATTCCGGTTGAAGCTTCTCTTTCCAGCCCGGCTCGAGTCTGACTTCGCCCATGCTTCGCTATCTCCCGTTGGTGTCCTGCCTGCGACAATTGTCGCACTTGTATAGCAACGGTGCCTCACCAATTCCAATAGAGGCAGAAGGAGGCCCCGACATGCAAACCACAGCTTTTGTTGCAACGATATTCGACGGCAAGTCCAACCCGAACAAGGTGACCGTCGCCTTCACCATGGCGCTCAACGCGCTCAAGAAGGGGCACAGCGCCACGATCATCCTGATGGTCGAGGCCGTGGAACTGGGCAAGCCCGGTGCGACCGACGGCATCGATATCGGCGCGCCGTTCGAACCGGTGTCCGACCTGCTCGAGAAATACCGCACGGCCGGCGGAAAGATCGCGATCTGCGGCGCCTGTATGAAGCATAACGGCTTCAGCGCCGAGGACATGGACCCCGCCTACGAGATCATCACCGCGCCCGACGTCATCGATCTTCTGATGAACGCCGAGGGATCGCTGCAGATCACCTGAGGGGGCGCGGCATCCGCGAATGCGAGCCGGTGCGGCAGGGGGCCGCCGGCAGCGCCGGCAAATAAAGTCGCGGGCGGCAACGTTCCGGCGTTGACCGGCGCTTTGGCACAGGCCAAACTGCCGGGCGTGATCACATCGCGCCAAGAACAATCCTGACAGGGGGTTTCGAAATGCTCAACTTCAAGAAAACGGTGTTCGCCACCGCGGCGATCGCCGCTTTTGCCGGCTTTGCCGCTCCGGTCGTCGCCCAGGACACCAAGACCGTCGCCATCACCTATATCGTCGAACACCCCGCCCTTGACGCCGTGCGCGAAGGCATTGTCGAGAGCCTCGCCGAAAAGGGCTACAAGGAAGGCGAGAACCTGAAGGTCGTCGCCCGCTCCGCCCAGGGCAACATGACCACGCAGAGCCAGATCGCCGATGAATTCGCCGGCATCGCACCGGACGTCGCGGTCGGCATCTCGACCCCGTCGGCCCAGGCGCTGAAGAATTCCATGGGCGACACCCCCGTCGTCTTCGCCGCCGTCACCGACCCCGTCGCCGCCGGCCTGATCGAAAACCCGGAAAAGCCGGAAGCCAACATTACCGGCACCTCCGACAAGCAGCCGCCGAAGCCGGCGCTGGAGCTGATCCAGAAACTGGTCCCGGACGTCAAGACCATCGGCGTCATCTATAATCCGGGCGAAGCCAACTCGGTGGTTCAGGTCGATGACATCAAGGCCGGCGCCGAAGAACTCGGCCTGACCGTCGTCGAAAGCCCCGCCGCCCAGTCCACCATGGTGCCGGATGCGGCCCGCAACCTCGTGGGTAAGGCCGACGCCATCCTGCTGCCGACCGACAATTCGGTGATCTCGGTTCTGGAAGCGATCGTGACCGTCGGCGAGCGCGCCAAGCTGCCCGTCTTCACCACCGACACGGATTCCGTCGAGCGCGGCGCGGTCGCGGCCCTTGGCTTCAACTATGCCGAAATGGGCACGGTCACCGGCGATATGATCGCCCAGATCCTTGAAGGCACGCCTGTCGCCGATATTCCGGTCGTGGTTCCCGGCAATCAGGACCTGTTCCTGAACCTCAAGGCGGCCAAGGCCATGGGCATCGAGGTTCCGGCCGACGTCGTTGACAGCGCCAAGAAGGTCATCGAATAAACATGACGCTTTTCGCACTTGCCGGCGCGTTTGAGACCGGCCTGCTCTTCGCCCTCGTGGCGTTGAGCATCTTCATGTCATTCCGCGTTCTGGACTTTCCGGACCTGACGGTGGATGGGAGTTTTCCCCTTGGCGCGGCGGTTTCCGCCGCCGCCATCATCCAGGGCATCGATCCCTTCATCGCGACGTTTTTCGGCCTGATGGCGGGCGCGGCCGCCGGCTTCGTCACCGGCCTCCTGAATGTCCGCTTCGGCATCATGAACCTGCTCGCCGGCATCCTGTCGATGGTCGCGCTGTTTTCGATCAATCTTCGGATCATGGGACGGCCGAACCTGCCGGTCTACGGCCAGGACACGGTGTTTTCCCGCTTCGAAGACCTCGTGGGCGCGGGGCTGTGGAGCAACACGATCCTGCTGCTGATCATCGCCATCGGCGCCAAGTTCATCATCGACTGGTTCCTGAAGACCGAAATCGGCCTCGGCCTGCGCGCGTCTGGCGAAAATCCGGCCATGGCGGAGGCGCAGGGCATCCGCAACGGCGCGATGACGCTGCTCGGCATGTCGATCGCCAATGCGCTCTGTGCGCTCGCCGGCTCGCTGTTTGCGCAGATGCAGGGGGTGGCGGACGTCACCATGGGCGTCGGCACCATCGTCACCGGGCTTGCGGCGCTGATCATCGGCGAGGCCATTCTCGGCCGTCGCACCGTGTTTCTGGCAACGCTCGGCTGCGTCATCGGCGCGGTCGTCTACCGCCTGTTCATCGCCTTTGCGCTGTCGGCGGGCTTCATCGGCATCAAGCCGCAGGACCTGAACCTGATCACCGCCATTGTCGTCGCTGTCGCCGTGGTGCTGTCCCAGAGCCGCGGCAAGAAGGGGCGCAAGTCGATGTTCAATTTTCGCCTCGTGCGCGGCGCGCAGCAATCGGACGAAGGGCAGGACTGATGCTGAAACTCTCCGACATCCACATCACCTTCAATGCCGGAACCGCGACCGAGGTGCGGGCACTGCGCGGCATCTCGCTCGATATCGCCGAGGGCGAGTTCGTCACGGTGATCGGCTCCAATGGCGCCGGCAAATCGACGCTGCTGTCGACCGTTGTCGGCACGGCCAAACCTGATACCGGCTCCATCCATCTCGCAGGTAATGATGTTACCAACTGGCCGGCCGCCAGGCGCGCGGGCCTTGTCGGCCGGGTGTTTCAGGAGCCGCGGCTCGGCACCTGCTCATCGCTGTCGATCGAGGAGAATCTGGCGCTCGCCGCCGCGCGCGGCAAGAAGCGGGGTCTCGCCCTCGCGCTTGGCAAACGCGGCCAGAAGAAGCTTTTCGCCGAACATCTGGAAAAGCTCGGCCTTGGTCTCGAGCACCGCATGGCAACGCCGATCGGCGCGCTTTCCGGCGGCCAGCGCCAGGCTGTCAGCCTGCTGATGGCGACGCTGCTGCCGATGAAAATCCTCGTTCTCGATGAGCACACGGCGGCACTGGACCCCTCCGCCGCCCACAAGGTGCTGACGCTTTCGGCCGAGATCGCCGGCGAAAGCCGGCTGACCACGCTGATGGTGACTCATTCGATGAAGGACGCGCTGGCCTATGGCTCCCGCACCCTGATGATGAATGCCGGCCAGATCGTGCTCGACATTTCCGGCGAGGAGCGCTCGAAGCTGAAGGTCTCCGACCTGCTGGAACGCTTTGGCCGCGCCGCGGGCACCGAGATCGATGACGATCAGCTGATGCTGGCGTAGCAAAAGCGCTCACCGCCCATTCCTCAGAGCGCCAGCGCCCAGACCTTCGCCGACCGGACGTCGCCGTGGCGCAGCCGCATCGAATGCACCGGATCGAAGCCGGCGATGCGCTTGGTGCCGGTCCAGCGGCCATTATCGGCAAAAACCTCGACCGACCCGATATCGAGGAACACCCGGATATGGCTCGGCTTTGCGCCGGGCGCGATATAGCGCGGCGTCGGGTTTTCGGCGTCGTCGCGGTAGACCAGGCTCAGCCCTTCCTCGTCGAGCGTAATCACGATCTCGATATTGTTGTGATAGAGATCAAGCTCGAAGCTCGGGCCATCGAGATCGATGACGATTTCCGCCTGCCCGTTTTCCAGCGTCACCAGTTCTCCGGCCGCAAGCGCTGTTTCATCCACCAGATGGTCGCGCAGGCTTTCCACGCCCTCGATCGGCGGCGTCAGAAGCGTGTCGTCGGCGGCGTCATAGACGAGGTTGCGCGGCAGCGTCATTGCGGTCGGGAAGTCGATTTCGGGCGCGGCGTCGGCCCAGTTGGCAAGCCAGCCGATGCCCACCGGCGTGCCCTGGTCGAGAAAGGCCTGGAAGGCGTAATTGTCGGTGACGAAGTCGAGTTCCTGCTCGAAATGCGGCGTGAATGTCGTGCCGTCGAACTTGCCGACGGTCGCCGTGGTGAGGTTTTTGCGCCCGGTTTCTTCGTGATGGCTGTGCATCAGCCCGCAGATCAGCGCCCAATGGGTGGAAGGATCGCCCGCCGGCCCGTCGAGCGGCAGCAGGCAGGGACATTCGATCACCTGTGTGTTGAACCGGCCCTCCGAATGCAGCACCGAGACGAATTCCCAGCCGCCGGCCGCCGTCACATCGGCGGTCTGATAGAGCAGGACGACGCCTTCCTCGCCCATGCGGCTGCCGAGCAGCATCTTCCAGTAGCCGTCCGGCCCACGGAAGACGTAAGGATCGCGGAAATCGAGGGTCAGGCCCTCAAGCTCGGGCCGTTTGTCGATCAACGGTTTGGCCGCGCCGGCGAAGATCAGCGATTGCGAGGTCGCCACCATCTGGATTTCGCGCTCGGGATCGCGCTCGATCACGCTTTCGGTGAAGAACACGCGGACGCCGGCGGAGTTTTCCAGCGGAATGGCGGAACCGGAGAAGGCGCCGCCGCGCTTGTCCGGCTTGGCGGTCAACTCCTCGGAGGGAAACAGGAAGATCGGCAGGTGCCGCCAGTGCAGGAAATCCTCCGAGACCGCATGGCCCCAATGCATCGTGTTCCACTTCAGCCCGTGCGAATAATGCTGGTAGAACAGATGCGCCGAGCCGTTGAACCGGCCGAAGCCGTTGGGATCGTTCATCCAACCGAAAGGCGGACGGAAATGATAGGAGCCGGGCGCGGGCGCCGGCGCATTGGCGGCATGGGTGCGTAAGACGGTGATGCCTTCTTCCAGCACCTTGGCATCGGTGAACCAGTAGGCGACCGAAATCGTCGTCGTTTCCGGGTCATAGGCGCATTCCAGCTCTCCGCCATGGGGAACGAAGAACATCCGGAATTCGTATTCCTCGGAATTCTGCACGAACACATTGCCGAAAACCCGGTCGTTCAGGGAAAGCCGCAACTCCGCAGGCGCATGCGGGTGCACGGCCTTGAGCCAGACATGAAGCACGGCATTGACCGGCACATTGCCGCGCAGCTTGCGTAGGCGGGTTTCGTCGGCGGTGGTCAATTCGTACATGCTCGTTCGGCTCCGTTCCTGCGCATCGACGCCGGAACGCCCTGCGCTGTTGCTGCGCCGAACGGCCCGGAATGACAGTCATACGCACCGTGGCAAAGCCAATAAATGGTCACCCGAATGCGCTCTCCCGCACGCGCCGTCTCCCGGCGCCTGCCTGCTCTTTCAGACCTAGTGGTCTGAGCGTCGATGTAAAGAGGGGGCAGGAGAAATGAACAAGCTCAAAATAGATCGTTGAATACAACCTTTGATTGTGTTTATGGTATATATAAATTTAAGGTAGAGGACGTTACCATGTATATAAATCCATTTCGCGCCTATCAGTTCGTTTTTGCTACCGCCGTTTCCGCAGGTTTAGCGCTTTCGGGATCTGCGGCCCTTGCGCAGGCGAACGGCGCGCAGCCGCTGCAATCGCTCTTCGATTACATCAACAATACGACAGGCGCGGCAGGCATTTATGAAAATTGCAGCCAGATCGATAATCTGGCGACTTTAGAGACGACAATGTATGTCTGCGACTATGTCTCCCAGACGAACTGGAAGGGAACGGATCCGGACTACATTTCCGCTACCACGGGCGGCGGCGGATGGACGCACAAGGTTTCCATCGCCGTTCCGAAAAAGATCGGGATGTCGCAGAGCGACTACATCTACATGATCAATGGCGGAAAAGACTATTTTCTCTACGAGGGGATTTTTCAAGATCTCCTGGCGCAGGAAATTTCCGCTGCGCCATTCAATATGGCACCGGATGACCTTGATTCCGTGCTGAATAGCGGTTGCACAACGCCGTCGCAGACCAATTGGTGCCAAACCGCAAACCTATCGGCGCTTCTTTCCTATCTTCTGAATATCCCCATGATCGTTCAGAATTTCGTTCCGAACGAATTGCTCGACATGTTGAGCATTGTCGACGGCAAGACCTATTATGCGAGAGAGGAAGACGACCTCGTCGCCGAGTCGCTTATGCATCCGGCCAATGATGGAATTGATGCAATCGACTATGCCGCGCTGTTTCCGATGGCGTCGTCAGTCGTCCACAGCATGTCCGCCGCCCGGCAAAGCATTGCCCAATTGCCGGCGCTTTCCGGCCTTCCCCAGGTAGGGCAGTATGTCCTGACAGGCGCCTCCAAACGCGGATGGACGACCTATCTCGCCACCGCATATGATCGCCTGTCGAACCGGTTGGTCAAGGCCGCCGTTCCGATCGTCATGCCGATCGATATCAAGTCGGTCCTGGCGCAGGTGCATGCGAACTATCAGTTTTCGAACCTCTATAATGGTTGGCCGCAGGACCTGCAGCCTTATGAGCAGGACCCCCAGGGCACCGGCAACAGGAATCTGTTGGACAAAATGATGTCGGGAGAGCTGGACAATCTGCTGACCCAGATCGACATCGTCTATTATCTGCAATCGAATCCGCAGCTGCTCAACCAGTTTCCGCTTCTCGAAGTGGCCGCCTCGCATGACGGATTTTTCACGCCCGCTGCGCCCGCCATCTACATGAACGACTTCTGGAATAATGGATACGATCCTTACGCGACGCTGATCATCCTGCCCAATACCACCCATAGCGACGTTACCCCGTCGGAGGTTTCCGACCTTGTCGGCGCCGCGCTTCAGATCACCGGTTTCGCCATCGATGTTACCGGCAATACGGGAAATGTGCTGAACTATACGCCAAATTCAGGTTTTTCATTCCCCTTCATGAGTCAGATTCAGGTCAATGGCGGCGTCATGTCCGTGGAGACGAACAATCAGCCCGGGGCGGTCGATCTCCCCAATGGTGGAAAGAGTGCCAGTCCCGTCTACTATAGATGTACCTATACCGACGAGAAGGATGATCTTCTCTTTCCGGGCACACAACCGGGTGAGACCACGTATTCGGAGCCTGCCTATTTTGAGAATGTCACCTTCCAGCACCCTTCCCCGCTGGAATGGCGTTGGGCGATGGACGTGGATTCGCTCGCAGGCCAGATGAGCCAGTGCAATGGAAGCAATAGTTCAAATTACCTGTCCTTTTTCATCGGGGTGAATTATCCGGGACCCGATGGCGACTTTATCGGGGATCATTACCGCAACAGCCCGATCTACGTTATCGACAATCCGAACAGGTAGGGATTATCGATATCGGACAGGAAATGATGGACGGATGGAGGCCCTTAAAAGGCCTCCATCTCGCTTTTCACATGATCGAGAAAGCGGGCGCGGGTTTCTTCGGTGCAGTTGTTCATGTCGTAATGGGCCATGAAGCGCACCGGGGCGCCGATCTTGATCTGGGCGCGCAGCACGCGCTTGATCATCTTTTTCGGTGGATTGCCGGCCAGGAAGGCCCGCATCGGCGTCGCGCCATAGGTGAAGACGGCGGCGGCCTTGGTGATGTGCCGCAGCGTCGGTTTCAGCTTGCCATCCTCCAGCGCGAAACTGACGCCCGGCAGCCAGACGCGGTCGAAATAGCCCTTCAGCATCGCCGGATAGCCGAAATTCCAGATCGGCGTGACGATCACCAACGCCTCGGCCTTCTGCAGCCGCTCGACATAGGAGGCGACCGGGGCGGTATTTTCCGGATAGTCGTGATAGCCGATCCGCTCCTCGCGGGTCAGCACCGGCTGGAAGTTCTCGGCATAGAGGTCGCAATCGTCGACGTCATGGCCGGCCTTGGTCAGGCTTTCGACAACCTGTCTGTGGAGGGCCGCGCCATAGCTGGTTTCCACCGGGTGGGAGAAGAGCACGAGAACCCGCATCTCACTCCGCTCCGGTCTCGGCAAGACCCTTGAACAGGAAGTTCTTGCCGGCCTTGAAGTCGAAATCCGGATTTTCCCAGGCGATCATCTTGCCGGGGTTCATCAGGCCCTTGGGGTCGGTTTCCTTCTTGAAGGCAAGCTGCAACTCGTCGGTCTGCTTCATGCCGCCTTCTTCCAGCGTGTAGCGGTGCGGGTTGAAGATCGGGCAGCCATGGGCCTCGTGGATCAGGATGATCTCCTCCAGCCGCTCCGGCGTGGTGTAGCGCACCAGCGGCAGGCCGGAACATTGGATCGCGCCGTCGAAACGCAGGAATTCCAGATGGCCGATGACCTCGTCGCCGAAAAGCTCGGTCATCTCGCGCACCTTCTCGACATGGTCGGGGCCGGGATACTGCACCTGGAGATAGGTGAAGCTGTCGGGCTCCATCTTCAGCGCGCGCAGCGTGGTGTGGTTCCAGCCAAGCTCATAGGCGCGCGGAATGCCGCGCAGGCTCTCCACTTCATCGGCGCGGAACCGGATTTCGCCCTTCATCAGCTTCACCAGCGCCTCGAAAGGCGCGAGCGCGTGGGGGGCGACCATGACCACGGTGACGGCTTCGCCCTCCCTCAGCCACGGCTTGTGGCGGGTGAAATATTCGTAAGGGACGGGGGCGGCGATCGGCGCGATTTCCTTGACCAGAATCCCGGAGGATTTCGCCAGCCGGTCGGAAAACCGCACCGCGTCCATGAAGCTCTCGTGGCCGACGATCACGTCCACCCAGTCATAGGCGGGTGCGAGCGGCATTTCGACCTCGGTGATGATGCCGTTGGTGCCGTAGGCGTGGGAGACCTTCAGGAGATCGCGCGCCGTCAGTTCCATTACGCGGGGCTCTTCTTCCAGCGTGACGATCCTGAGGCGGAGCACATTGCCGAGGTCGCGCAGCCCGCCCCAATGGACCGAGCCGACGCCGCCGGAACCGCCGGCGATGAAGCCGCCAAGGGTGGCCTGGCCGGTGGTGGAGGGGTGAAAGCGCAGTTCCTGGCCGGATTTTTCCTTCAGTTCGCGGTCGAGCTGGGCGCAGATGATGCCGGGCTCGGTGATGACGCGGCCGGGGTGAATTTCCTTGATCCGGTTCATCTTGGTCATGTCCAGCACGATGCCGCCGGAGAGCGGCATGCACTGGCCGTAATTGCCGGTGCCGCCGCCGCGCGCGGTAACCGGCACATCATGGCGGAAGGCGACCTTCAGCACCTTGATCACCTCCTCCTCGCTTGCGGGCGAGACGATCAGGTCGCCGGTGACGTTTTCGAGCTGGGCCTTCAGGATCGGCGAGTACCAGTAGAAATCCCGGCTCTTGCGGGAAACGAGGTTGGGATTGTCCTCGATGGCGATGCCGTCGAGTTCGGCCTTGATCTGTTGATAGTCCGGCATGTTCACTTATCCATCAGCGGGTCAAGTTCGCGATAATCCGGCAGGCTGCGGTCGATGCCCATGCCATTCCGCATCACGATGCGGTCAGCCTGCGGACGGGAAAGGAATTCGCTCCAGCGGCGCGCGCTGAAAAGCACCAGATCGGCGGGGCCGCCTTCGGCGATCACGCCGCGCTCCGGCCTGCCGAGGATTTCGGCGGGGGTGCGGGTGATGATGCGCGGCGTATCATCCAGCGGATGATCGAGATGAAGAATGCGCACCGACTCGCGGATCACCTCGACGGGGTCGAGATCGCCGTAAGCGTAGAACGGGTCGCGGGTATTATCGGAGGCGACGGCGGTTTTGACGCCGGCGGCCGCGAGCTCCTTGAACAGCGTCACGCCGCGCCAGCGCGGGGTGACGCCCGCGTGGCGGTCCTGAAGATACATGTTGCACATCGGCAGCGAGACGACCGCGATCTCCGCCTCGGCGACACGGTCGATGGTGCGCCGCGCCGTGTCCTCATCCTGCCTTGCGAGCGAACAGCAATGGCCGACGGTGACCGCGCCTTCGAATTTATTGCGCATTTTGGCCTCTGCGATGCGGCCAAGGGTCAGCACCTCGCGGTCTTCGGTCTCGTCGACATGGAGGTCGATATCGAGCCCGGCGTCGCCTGCCGCCTGGAACATCCGGTCGAGCCTTGCGTCGAGATCGGGCAGCATCTGGGTGACGCCGCCGATCAGGCCGTTGCGGCGTTTCAGCAGGGCCACCAGATCATCAAAGAACGGCTCGAAAATCATGTCGATCGCAAACAGGGCAACGGCCTGAAGCTCGATCCGGTCCGCCCATTTCTCGCGGATATCGGAAAACACCTCGAAGGAGATCTCGTGCTGCGGCGGCAGGCTGTCGATATGGGTGCGCAGCAGGCCGGTGCCGTGGGCATAGGCGCATTTCAGCGAGAACTCCATGCGGGCGGCGACATCGTCCGCCGACCAGTTGGCCTGGCGGTCGGCGCTGACGTTTTCGAGCGCGCCCATGAAGGTACCGTCGGGATTGCGGCGGCGCTCCCAGATATGGCCCTTGTCGATATGGGTATGCATGTCGGTGAAGGTTGGCCAGACCATGCCGCCGCGAAGGTCGGTGGCGGGCAGGGCGGCGGGTGCCGCGCCGGGCGCGGCGATCGCGCCGATCCTGCCGTTTTCGATGGTGATATCCGCAGAGATCAGCCCCTCGCGCGCATCAAGACCCGTCGTATCGGCAAGGCAGATGGCGGGGAGGGTGGCATTCTTGAGAACGAAGGCCGGGGCCTCGGGAAGCGTGACGAAACCGGTCATCAATTCTCTCTCTTGAGGCTGCTTTCATGCCAGCGATGCAGGAACAGCCAGGCGATGAAGGATGTCAGCGCGAAGATCGCAACGCCAAGGCAGGCGAGCATGAACAGCGCCGCAAAAAGCCGCGGAATGTTCAGCCGGTACTGCGATTCCAGGAGCCGGAAGGCAAGGCCGGAGCCGGCCCCGGCGGAGCCAGCGGCAAATTCGGCAACCACGGCCGCGATCAGCGCCAGCCCGCCGCCGATCCGAAGCCCGGTCATGAAATAGGGCAGCGAGGCCGGCAGTTTCAGGTGGATCAGCGTCTGCCAGCGTGAGGCGCCGTAAAGCTCGAACAGGTTCAGAAGATTGTGGTCGACGCTCTTCAGCCCCTGCGCCATGTTGGAGAGGATCGGGAAGAACGCCACCAGGAAGGCGCAGATCAGCAGCGCGATTTGTGTTGTCGGCGTGTAGATCAGGATCAATGGCGCGATCGCGACGATCGGCGTGACCTGCAGGATCACGGTGATCGGGTAGAGCGCGGTCTCGATCCAGCGCGACTGCACCATGATCACCGCAAGGCCGACGCCGCCGACAAGCGCCAGCCCCAGCGAGATGAAGGTGATCTTGGTGGTGACCCACAAGGCAGGCGCAAGCGTGCCCCAGTCCTCGAAGAAGGCTTCCGCCACCAACGCCGGGCCGGGCAGGATATAATGCGGGGTCTGGTAGATGATCACGATCGCCTGCCAGATCGCGATCAGCAGCACGATCACCGCGATCGGGATAACGATCCTGAGAATGGTCTCGCCATTGCGGACGAAGAAGCCGGGGCGGGCGTAGGTCTGTTCCGTGTTTTCGTCACTCATCAGTGCTCGCCTCCCGCTGCCTGAATGGCGCCCTGAAGCGAGCGCGAGACCTTCTCGCAGGCGAGCCTGTATTCCTCCGATGTGCGGTAGCTCTCGTCGCGCTCCTGGCTGGTATCGAGCGGGAAATCGTCGAATACCTGTCCGGGCCGCGCGCGCATCACCACGATGCGGTTGGAGAGATAGGCGGATTCGAACACCGAATGGGTGACGAAGATCACAGTGATGCCGGTCGCATGCCAGAGCCGCAGCACATCGTCATTGAGCTTCTGCCGGGTGATCTCGTCGAGCGCCGCGAACGGTTCGTCCATCAACAGCAGTTTCGGCTTGGTCACCAGCGCGCGGGCGATCGACACACGCATCTTCATGCCGCCGGAGAGTTCGCGCGGATAGGCATTGGGGAAATCCTGAAGGCCGACGGTCGCGAGCGCCGCCATGATCTCGTCGCGCACGCCCGCCTTGGATTTACCGCGCAGCTTCAGCGGCAGGAAGACATTGTCGAACACCGTCGCCCACGGCATCAGCGTCGGTTCCTGGAACACGAAGCTGATATCGCCTTCCGGCTTTCCCTTGGCGGAGATGCGCGAGGTCGGCCAGTCGATCGTCCCTCGCGTGACGTCGCCGAGCGAGGCCATGATCCTCAGCGCCGTCGACTTGCCGCAGCCCGAAGGGCCGAGCAGGCTCACGAACTGGCCCTGACAGACGGTGAGGCTCATATCCTTGAGCGCGATCGTGCCGTTGGAGAAGATCTTGGTGACATGCTCAAGCTTCACCAGCGGCTTTTGTGTGAGTGCCTCGGCGGGCGCCATGCGGTTTTCCTGTATGCGTAAACGGGCCGCGCCCCGCGCGGGCGCGGGGCGCGAGATGCGATCGGATTACTTCATCAGGTCCTTGCCGACGCCCTTGCAGACGAACTGCGTGGTGTAGGCCTTGGTGTAGTCGAGGTCGGCTTCATAGAGCCCGATATCGACCATGTCGTCGAAGAAGGTCTTGAAGTGTTCATCGGTCATGCAGCCGATGCCGCCTTCCTCTGCCTCGCCGGAGACGACGATGCCGTATTCCTTCATCTTGTCGATGGAGAACGCGATCTGCTCATCCGTCATTTCCGGATTGTCTTTCTTGATCAGATCGTTGGCGGCCGTGTTGTCGCCGTAGAGGTAATTGTACCAGCCTTCGATCGAGGCATCGACGAAGCGCTGCACGAGGTCGGGGTTCTCATCGACCATCTTCTGCTGAGCGGTGATCATCGTCGAATAGGGCGAGTAGCCGCTGTCGGCGAGCAGGAAGACCTTCGGCGTCCAACCGGCTTCCTTTTCCACCGAATAGGGCTCCGATGTCAGATAGCCCTGCTGGGCGGATTGCGGATCGGCGATGAACGGGGCCGGGTTGAAGGTGTAGGGCTTGTACTGCTCGTCGCTGAAGCCGTCGAAATTGGCCTTCATCCACTGGAAATAGGACAGGAACCCGTCCTTGCCCATGAAGATCGTCGGCAGTTTGGCGAGATCGGCGAATTCCTCGATGCCTTGATCGGGATGCGCCATCAGGATCTGCGGGTCCTTCTGGAAGATCGCCGCGACATCGATCAGCGGAATGTCCTCGACCACGGCGTCGAATTCGCCCTGCGGCGAGCCCATGTAGAAATCGACCTTGCCGGCGATCAGCAGCGCGCGGTTGGCCGCCTGCGGGCCGCCCTGCACGATGGTGACGTCGAGGCCGTACTTCTCGTAGGTGCCGTCGGCAACGGCCTGGTAGAAGCCGCCATGCTCGGCCTGGGCCAGCCAGTTGGTGCCGTAGGAAACCTCGTCGAGCGCAAGCGCCGGCGCTGCGGCAGCAAGCGTCAGGCCGGTGAGAGCCGCAAGCCCGGTCATGCTGGATTGAAGTGACATTTCTCGTTCCCCTTCGCGTTTTGCTGAAGCCTTATGATTGGCATTTGAGCGGCTTAACCGCTGTTTGAGAAGTATCAATTTTCGTGCGCATCGATGCCTTTTTTGCACAAGGCTCGCGAATGATATAATTGTAGTCGCACTGCGTAAAAATTGGTCACTCCAGCCGAGTTTACCCCGATGCTGCACTCCCGCAAACTGCAATATATCGATGAAATCGCCCGTTGCGGATCGATCCGAAAGGCCGCCCAGAGGTTGAATGTGGCATCGTCGGCGGTCAACCGGCAGATCCTGGCGCTGGAGGAGGAGCTTGGCGCGCCGTTGTTCGAGCGGCTGCCGCGCGGCTTGCGGCTGACGGCGGCGGGCGAGATGTGCGTCGAGCATATCCGCGAGGTGCTGAAAAGCTATGACCGGCTGGAGGCGCGTATCCGGGCGCTGAAAATGCCGCAGGCCGGCAAGGTCACGCTGGTTACCACGGTCGGGCTTGCGGCCGGGCCGCTGCCGGAGATCATCGCCCGTTTCGTGGCGGAAAACCCGCGCATCCGCATTCACCTGCGCTCCGATATCGGCGATACCACCATTGCCTCGGTGGTCACCGGCGATGTCGATCTCGGGCTCGGCTTCAACATTCCGCCGACGCCCGGCATCCGCACCGTCGCCACCTTCGATGTGCCGATCGGCGCGGTGCTGCCCCCCGGCCATCCGCTTGGCGAACAGGAGCGCGTCAATGTCGCCGATGTCGTGCAGGAGCCGCTGGTGCTGGCGCAGACGGGCACCAGCCTGCGCAATGTCATCAATCTCATGCTGTCGCCGCTGCCGCTGCCGATCGAGCCGGTGGTGGAGACCAATGCGTCGGAAATGCTGAAACAGCTGGTCAAGCGCGGCACGGGCCTGACCTTCCTCAACCCGCTCGATGTCTATGACGATTGCGCCAAGGGAGAGCTTGTCTTCCGCCCGGTTGCCGACCCGCATGTGCGCCACCAGCCGATGAAGCTCTTCGCCCGCGCCCGCGCGCCTCTCGATGCCGCCACCAATCTGTTCGTGGACTATCTGCTGCGCGAACTGGCCGCGATGATCGCGACGCTGCAGGAGCGCCGGCATTTGCCGGAGTCGGTGTAGTTGTCCCGGCTGCCGACCTTCGTGATTCTGACGGTAACGCTGGATTGAGGCGGTGCAACCACCAATCTCTCCCCTTGAGGGAGAGATGCCCCGACAGGGGCAGAGAGGGGTGAACCCTTTCCGAGAGCATAGAGATTGCGGCCTTTAGGGCTTACGCCCTTTACCCCTCTCTGTCGCTTTCGCGACATCTCCCCCTCAAGGGGGGAGATTATGGTTGAGAGGTTTTCGGCCTGCAACGTCTGCTCAGGCCATAGGCCAGCCGCCGCCCGTTCCATCAACCCGGTGTATAAAGCTTCTCTAGCGGATACCCCTTTAAATCCTCGATCAGTTCGATAAACCCAGCCACCTGATGCCGGGCAATCGCCTCACCCTTCTCGGCGGTGCCGGCGCTGGCATTGCCGACAGCGCCCTTGGGGTTGAGGTCGTGGGCGATCCAGGCGAGTGAATTGGGCGGGATTGGTTGCAGGTGACGGGTGTTTTCCTTCTGCCATTTGGCGAGCGAGACGAAGTTTTCCGCATGCTCCATCTTCACGAGTTCCGGGCGGAAATGCAGCATCAGCGAGGTTTCGACCTCGCCGGCATGGATGCCGTAGGTGCGCTCCTCGTCGCTGATCATGCCCTCGGGATGGCCGAACCGGCCCCATTGGGTGGAAACCACCGCCATCGAGAACCGCACCCGCATCTCGCGCGCCACGATGTGCATGATGTCGAGATTGCCGCCATGGCTGTTGACGATGATCATTTTTCTGACGCCCGCTTCGGCGACCTTCTCGCCGATCGCGGTCCAGGCCGGGATCAGGATATCGGCGCCGAAGGACAGCGTGCCGGGCCCGTAGACGTGTTCGTTGGCCTTGCCGATCTCCTGAACCGGCAGCACCAGAACCTCGAGATCGTCGGGGATCATGTCCTGAAGCGTGTCCAGCATGCCGCGCGCGATCGCCACATCGGTCGCGACCGGCAGATGAGGGCCGTGCTGCTCGGTGGAGGCGATCGGCAGGATCGCGATCGTCTTTTCGGCATCAAGTGCTGAAAATTCCGGGCTCGTCAGTTCATTCCAGTAAAAGCGCTTGGCCATGTCTCACCTGTCTGATGTTCCCCGCCGCTTTTCGTTGCGGCGTCTCCGACAGGTTTAGGCAAAGCGCGTGATCGGCAAAAGCATCGTTTTGCGTTCCGGCCGCTCTCTTTTTGCGCGCGGTCTCAGGCCGGCTTCGGTTTGCCCCACTGGGCGAGCGCGATCCCGCCGACGACGAGCACAAGGGCGATCGCGTGGAATCCCGAAAGCTGCTCGTCGAGCACCAGCACGGCGATGATCGTGCCGAACACCGGGATCAGGTTGATGAAGATGCCGGCGCGGTTGGGGCCGATCACGTCGACGCCGCGGATGAAAAAGGCCTGGGAGATAAGCGAGGGAAACAATCCTGCATAGAGCACCACGCCGAAGCCGATGGCGTCATGCGGCCAGATCGCGGAGCCCAAGGCGATTTCGGCTGCCACCAAAGGTATCGAGGCGATCACCGCCCCGCAGCAGAACGAGATCACCATCACCCGCCAGTCGAGCGGCGGTTTCCACCGCAGCGCCACGGTGTAGCCGGAATAGCTGAGCGCTGCGGCAAGGGCGAGCAGGTCGCCGAAATTGAGATCGAGATGCAACAGCTTGCGCATCTCGCCCTGGGAAACAACGGTGGCAACGCCGGCGAGCGTCACCAGAAAACCGGTCATCTGCAGCACGGTCGAACGGGTGCGAAACAGCGCGAAATTGATGGCGAGGATGCAAAACGGCAGGCTCGCCTGGATCATCGACACGTTGATCGCCGAGGTGAGCTGGAGCCCGGAATAGAGAAAGGCGTTATAGGCCGTATAGCCGACCGCGCCGAAGGCGAGGATCGCCGGCCAGTTACGCCTGACCACCGGCCAGTCCCGGCGGATTTGCGGCAGCGAAAACAGGCCGAGAACGATCGCCGCCAAGGTCCAGCGCAGGGAATTGAGAACCATGGGAGAGACGTGGCCGACCGCCAGCTTGCCCGCGGTCATGTTTCCGCCCCAAAGAAATGCCGTGATGGTTAGAAGCAGATAGGCCTGCCATTCGCTGGCGTGCGCGCCTGATTTCATGTCATTCGCCGATCCATTCGAGGGTAAGGACGCAATAGTCCGTCTGCCATGGGGCTGTCACGAGAAAATTTTGCGCTTGCGGGTGAGGGGGATCGCAATATGACAGCGAGATGGTTATAGATGCTGCGGCTTAAACGTGACTTAGGACTTCCAGGTAGGTGATATGACAAATGTTGTAGTGGTCGGCTCGCAATGGGGCGACGAGGGCAAGGGCAAGATCGTTGACTGGCTTTCCGAGCGCGCCGATATCGTGGTGCGCTATCAGGGCGGTCACAATGCCGGCCACACGCTGGTGATCGACGGCGTGAGCTACAAACTGTCGCTGCTGCCGTCGGGCGTTGTGCGCGAGGGCAAGCTCGCCGTCATCGGCAACGGCGTCGTCGTCGACCCGCATGCGTTGATCGCCGAGATCGGTCGGCTGGAAGCGCAAGGGGTGAAGATCTCGCCTGAAAATCTCCGCATCGCCGACAATGCCACGTTGATCCTCTCGCTCCACCGCGAGCTTGACGGCATGCGCGAGGACGCCGCCACCAATTCCGGCACCAAGATCGGCACCACGCGGCGCGGCATCGGTCCGGCCTATGAGGACAAGGTCGGCCGGCGCGCGATCCGGCTGATGGATCTTGCCAATCTGGAGAGCCTGCCGGCCAAGGTCGACCGGCTGCTAACCCATCACAATGCGCTGCGCCGCGGCTTCGGCGCGCCCGAAATTTCCCATGATGCGATCATGGAGGAACTGACCTCGGTCGCCGATCAGGTTCTGCCTTACCGCGAAACCGTGTGGCTGCTGCTCGACAAGAAGCGCCGCGCGGGCCAGCGCATCCTGTTCGAGGGCGCGCAGGGCACGCTGCTCGATATCGACCACGGCACCTACCCCTTCGTCACCTCGTCGAACACGGTCGCGGGGCAGGCTGCGGCCGGTTCCGGCATGGGGCCGGGCTCGCTCGGCTATATTCTCGGCATCACCAAGGCCTATACCACGCGCGTCGGCGAAGGGCCGTTCCCGACGGAACTCAATGACGAGATCGGCAATTTCCTCGGCGAGCGCGGCCACGAATTCGGCACGGTCACCGGGCGCAAGCGCCGCTGCGGCTGGTTCGACGCCGTGCTGGTGCGCCAGGCCGTCGCCACCAACGGCATCACCGGCATCGCGCTCACCAAGCTCGATGTGCTGGACGGGCTGGACGAACTGAAAATCTGCGTCGCCTATGAGCTGGATGGCGAGCGCATCGAGGCGCTGCCGGCCAGCCAGGGCGCGCAGGCGCGGGTCAAGCCGGTCTATGTCACGCTGGAAGGCTGGAAGGAATCAACCGTCGGCGCGCGCAAATGGGCGGACCTGCCGGCGCAGGCGATCAAGTATGTACGCCAGGTTGAGGAGCTGATCGGGGCTCCCGTTGCGCTTTTATCCACAAGTCCTGAGCGCGATGATACCATTCTCGTGACCGATCCATTTGAAGATTAAGAAAAAATCGTAGTATTGTCGCGGCACTGTCCCGCACAATAGGGGTGATTCATGGCGGATTTCACAGCAGTCATTCGGCGCGCGGTCGAAGGCCTTCCGGAACAATCTCCGGAATTGCGCGCCCGCGTCTATGAAAAGGCGCGCTCTGCTGTCATCCGGCAGATGGAAAACATGAACCCCCCGCCGCCGGAAGCGATGATCAAGCGGCAGATCGACAAGATCGATGCCGCGATCGCCGAGGTCGAAAGCGATTTCGCCGTCGCCCTGCCTCCCGATGAGGAGATTGTCGAGGACGGGTTCACCGATGAGGCTCCGGTCGAGGACGATGTCGCGCCGGAACCGCCGGTGGAGGAGCCTTATAGGGACGAAGAACCTTATCGCGACGAAGAGCCGTATGAAGAGCTGCCGGTAGACGAAGTCGCGCCGCAACCTGAGCATCATTTCGAGCCCGAGCCCGAGCCCGAGCCCGAGCCTGAACCTGTGCAACCGCGCCAGTCCGCGGGCTTCCTGCAAGGCGCCACGTTCGAGGCGGTCAACAGGCCCGACAGGGTCGTCTATGAGCGCGCGCCCGATCCCGAGGAGTCCTATTCCTTCGACACGCCGGAGGATGATGAGGAAAGCGATGCCGGATCGGTGGTGGTCGAGCCGGATGAAGACGAACGCCGCGCCGCTGACGATTGGCGCTACGAGGCAGCGCCGGCCGCCGTGCCAACCGAGCCGGCCGTTCCCGCAGGCGGACGGCCTGTTTCCGAGAAGGACTGGGCCCATGTGGACAGCCTTCTGGGGCTTGAACCCGATGAACCGGGTTACGATGATGATGAGCGGTCCTCCGGTTACGGTCGCGACGGCGACGAGACGGGTCGCGGCGGGGCGAAGCGTATTGTCATTGCGGTTGCCGCCATTGTCATTCTGGCGGTGGTCGCGGTCGGCGGCTATTTCGCCTGGCAGGGCCGCGACACGGTGACGGCGCTGGTTGACCCGGGACAGGAGCAGGCTGCCGAAACGCCGGCAGAGCCCGAGACGCCGCCGACAACCGAACCGGAGACGGAAACAGCGCAAGCGCCGGCTGATGACGCTGCGGACGAGGGCGAAGCGGCAGGCGAAAAGCAATTCACCCAGCGGCTGCTGCCGGATGGAACAGAAGTCGAGGAAGGCCTTCCCGCCGCCGGCGCCAGCGCCGGGCCGGCCCGCACCGTCGCCAACCAGACATCCGGCGCGCCCGCAACTTCCGGCTCCACGCAGGAAGCGGCCGCGCCCGCGCCGCCGGTCGGCTCCGCGCAGAAGATGTTCCTCTATGAGGAGCAGCTTGGCCAGTCGGTGCCGTCGGCCTATCAGGGCACGGTGACCTGGGAACTGAAGCAGGAGAACACCGGCACGGCGGTGTCCGAGCCGGTGATCGAGGGCGTCATGAACGTGCCCGAGGCGGGGCTTTCCGGCGTGATCACCTTCCGCCGCAATGACGATTCCTCGCTGCCGGCAAGCCATCTCATCGACATTGCGTTCACGCTCGGCGATAATTTCCAGGGCGGCGCGGTCGACAATGTCCAGCGGATCTCATTGAAGAACACCGAAGCCGCCCGCGGCGATCCGCTGATCGCCGTCTCGGCCAAGATCACCGACGATCTCTATATGCTTGCGCTCAATGATTTTGATCAGGCGCGCGGACAGAACCTGGCGCTGCTCGCCGAGCGCAACTGGATCGATATCCCGATCACCTACCGCAACGGCCGCCGCGCGCTACTGACGCTGGAAAAGGGCACGACCGGCATGGCGATCTTCGACCGCGCCGTCCAGGAATGGCAGGCGCTGGGCGATATCGGCGACAATAACTGATCGCAAAAAAGCCGCGGCGGTTTCCCGTCGCGGCTTCTTCCATGTTCATCCCGAAAAATCCCGGCAATCAGTCGGCAACGCCCTCGCGCACGGCGCGGACCGCCTTGGCGTTGGCGGTCACCTGCTTCTGCACGGCGTCCTGCACCTTTTCGAAGGCGCGGACCTCGATCTGGCGCACGCGTTCGCGGGAGATGTTGAATTCACCGGAGAGCGATTCCAGCGTCTCCGGGTCTTCAGACAGGCGACGGGCCACGAAGATGCGCTTTTCGCGGTCGTTCAGAACGTCCATCGCGGAAGACAGCATGTCGCGGCGGTTTTCGAGTTCGTCCTGGTTGACGAGCATTTCTTCCTGGCTGTCATGGTCGTCGACGAGCCAGTCCTGCCACTGTCCGGATTCGCCCTCGGTGGCGCGGATCGGCGCGTTCAGCGAGGCATCGCCGGAAAGCCGCCGGTTCATCGAAATCACTTCTTCCTCGCTGACATTCAGCTTGGTCGCGATTTCGGTGACCTGTTCTGGCTTGAGATCGCCATCCTCGATCGCCTGGATCTTGCCCTTGAGGCGGCGCAGATTGAAGAACAGCCGCTTCTGGTTGGCGGTGGTGCCCATTTTGACGAGCGACCAAGAGCGCAGGATATATTCCTGGATCGAGGCCTTGATCCACCACATGGCGTAGGTGGCCAGACGGAAACCCCGTTCAGGGTCGAATTTCTTGACGGCCTGCATCAGGCCGACATTGCCTTCGGAAACCACCTCGCCGATGGGAAGACCATAACCGCGATAGCCCATCGCAATCTTGGCGACGAGACGCAGATGGCTGGTGACGAGCTGATGAGCCGCATTGCGGTCGTCATGCTCCTGATACCGCTTGGCAAGCATGTATTCCTGCTGCGGTTCGAGCATGGGGAATTTGCGGATTTCTTCGAGATAACGGTTGAGACCGTTTTCTCCGGCACGGATGCTGGGAAGCGTATTGGCCATGCTTTCACCCCCTTGGTGTTGCAATCCTCTTCAAATCAGCGGCGATCGGCGGGATAAGCCCGCAATCCGACCATCGATTTTCTGGAGGGACAACCCGATTTAAGTATGGCAGGGAGGGCTTTCAAGGGATCTGGATCAAAAACTTTCCATTGACTGGAATGTTTTTGATCGGATTGACCGCTCAGCCCTCGAATGCAGCGCAAAGGGCTGCCATGTCGGCGGGCAGGGGCGCTTCGAAGTGCATCTCCTCACCGGTCGTCGGGTGTTCGATCACGAGGAGAGCGGCGTGGAGCGCCTGGCGGGGGAAGCCACGCACCAGCGAGGCGGCGGGCTCTTCCAGCAAATTGGCCTTGGTCTTGAAGCCACCGCCATACATGTTGTCGCCGATCAGCGGGTGGCCGATATGCGCCATATGCACGCGGATCTGATGGGTGCGGCCCGTCTCCAGCCGGCATTCGACAAGGCTTGCCAGCGCGCTGCCATCCTGCTTTTCGCCGAAACGGCGCGCGACCGTGTAATGGGTGATGGCGAAATCGGCATCGGCGCTGTCGGCCCGTTTAACGGCGCGGCGAATGCGGTCGGGCGCGCGGCCAAGCGGTGCGTCGATCGTGCCGTGCAGCATTTTTGGCCGGCCCCAGATCAGCGCCTTGTAGGCGCGCTGCAGCGGCCCAGTACGGCCGTGATCGGCGAATTGTGCGGCAAGCGACTGATGGGCGGCGTCGTTCTTGGCCACCACCATCACGCCGGTGGTATCCTTGTCGAGGCGGTGGACGATGCCGGGGCGCTTCACCCCGCCAATGCCCGAAAGCGTGTCGCCGCAATGATGGATCAGCGCGTTGACCAGCGTTCCCGTCCAGTTGCCGGCGCCCGGATGCACCACGAGGCCCGCCTGCTTGTTGATGACGATGATGTCGCCGTCCTCGTGCAGGATTTCGAGCGGAATGTCCTCGCCCTCCGGCTCGGCATCTTCCGCCTCGGGCATGATCAGGCTGATGGCCTCGCCACCTTTGACCTTGCGGCTCGGCTCGGTCGCCGGCTTGCCGTCGATCGAGACCGCGCCGGCATTGATCAGCGCCTTCACGCGGGTGCGCGACACGCCGTCGCCCATCTCGCGCGCTATGAAAGCGTCCAGACGCTCTTTCGTGCCCTCGGGGACGAGAAAGTCTTTTCTATCGGCCTGGGTTTGTTTAAACGGGTCGTCTGTCATCTGAACTTTGCAAGTGCGGTTCGCGCTTGTTAAGCGAAACCGGCCCCCGGAGCAATGGACAATGTCGCAACACCGCATTGAAGACGAAGAAGAAGACAAGCCGCTCGACCCCGCGGTCGAGCTGGTGCGGCGGCGGATGCTGCGCTTGCAGGTCGTCTCCGCGCTGATCATGATCGTCTCGCTGATGGCGGTGTTCGGTGCGATCCTGTATAAGGTCATGAGCCGTCCGGATGAGGCGTCGGTCGCCGAGCGCGGCGGCGCGATCGTGCCCGCGGATGCGCCAAGGGCGCTGACGGCGAACCTGCCGCGCGGCTTCGAGATCGCCGATATCAGCTATGGCGACGGCCAGGCGCTGATCTACGGCACCAAGGAAAACGGCGAGCAGACGCTCTATCTCTTTGATATCAATACCGGCCGCATGGCCGCCGATGTCGAAATCCGCTTCGACTGAGATGGCCGCGCCGGCAATCGTAATCACTGATCCGGACGATAAGCGGGTCGCGCCATTCCGCGCGATCCGGGAAAAGGATCTGGTCGGGCGGCAGGGCCTGTTCATCGCCGAAGGCACGGTGGTGCTGCGGGTGTTGGCCGAGGCGGATGCCGCAAGGTTCGAGGCCGATCGCATCCTCGTGCTGGAAAACCGGCTGGCGGGCATTGCGGACGTACTGAAAAGCTATCCGGCCAGCGTGCCGGTTTTCACCTGCAATGCGGCGGTGATGAACGCGATCGCCGGGTTCGACATGCATCGCGGGGTTCTGGCGCTGGGGCGCATCGCCGGTCGGTCGACGGCGGAAGAGCTGATCGCCGCACTTCCCGAAGACGCGCTCGTGGTCGTCTGCATCGGCCTCTCCAATCACGACAATGCCGGCGCGATCTTCCGCAACGCGACCGCGCTCGGCGCCGATGCGGTGCTTCTCGACGAGACCTGTTGCGATCCGCTTTATCGCAAGGCGCTGCGCGTTTCGGTTGGTTCCGTGCTGAAGATGCCGTGGACGCGAGACGGCAAGGGGTCGGAAATCCTGTCCGCGCTGGCGCGCGCCGGCTTCGACGTCGTCGCTCTTTCGCCCTCAGGCGGCGAGGCCGTGCATCATCTTGTGCCGGGACGGCGGGTGGCGCTCGTGCTGGGAACGGAAGGCGAGGGGCTCCCGGTCGATATCATGGAGGCGTTTCGAACCGTGCGCATCCCGCAGGCCCCCGGGCTCGACAGCCTCAATGTCGGCAATGCGGCCGCGATCGCGCTCTATCAGCTAGCGCTCGCGAAAGGCCGCATCGGCTAAAGCGTCGATCTACCGCGTTTCGCCGAGCAGGGCGCGGGCGCGTTCGGCAAGGCTGATCCGGTGAGTGCTGCGGCCTTGATCGCGCGAAAGCGCGGCTTCCAGCGCATCGCGCGCGCCCTCGCCGCCCTCGCGATAGCGATAGGCGATCATCATCGCGGCAAGCTCGGCGAAGGCCGCGCGCAGGGCCTCGTCCTCGCGATCCGAGCCGGCGGCTTCATCCACCTGGCTGCAGATCGCCGCATAGCGGGCTTCGATGTCTGTTTTCAGGTCGCCCAATCCCGCGCTCCGCTCAGAAGGGGTTCCAGGTCGGCCGCTCGGTCAGCTTCAGATAGCCGACATTGACGCCGAGACGCGCGCCGATGCCCGAGCGCACCGGAACCAGGATGACGTCGCGGTATTTGTAGACCTGCATCGAAAAGCCGGCAACGATATAGGCCGAGCCGGAAACGCCGCCATAGCGGTGGTAGAGGTCGGGCACCGATGGCAGGTTGTAGACCAGCATCATCACCCGGGAGCCGTCGCCGCCATAATCGATGCCGAGCGAGGGGCCCTGCCAGAACACCTTGTGGGAGCCGACATTCTTGGTGTTGAGCGTGCCTTCGCCGTAGGTCAGGCCGGCGATGAAGGCGCCGGAGCCTTCCGCCCCGAGAATATAGCCGTTGGGCAGGCCGTATTTGGAAAACGCGTTCTGTAGCGTCTGGGCAAGGCCCGAACTCGCCTCGCCGAAGAAAGTATTGCCGGCGGCGACCACTTCATCCGGCGAGAATGTATCGGATTGCTGGGCCTGCTGTTGCGCTCCGGCCGGAATGGCCGCGAAGACCATCATCAAGAAAGCGAAGACAAGTGCCTTTATGGACCTTACGGCGTTTGTGGCAAACATGGCGGTTCCATTCCTGTTGCTTTTTGGTCTGGTCCGTTGCCGCCGCGAATTTTCATGGCGACGACCTGGCGGACGGCGGACTTTTGGCAGACATTGTGGGCCATACCCCTTAACAATGGATTTACCAAATGGGAGGATTTTCCCGGAAGGCGATTATCGCTTGCCATGGCGCGGCGATACCAGCAAAAGACAGGGGCGGCCGCTGGCCGCCTGATCCGAAGGATGGTGGACGCGATGAAGAACCCGAACCTGACCCTGAGCGGCGCAGATCTTGCGGCCTTGCTTGCAAGCCGCATCTGCCACGATGTCGTCAATCCGATCGGGGCTGCCGGAAACGGGCTGGAACTGCTGGACGAGGGCGGTATGGACGAGGACGCGCTGCAGCTCATCCGCCAGAGCACGCTTTCGGCCACCATCCACCTGAAATTCGCCCGCATCGCCTTCGGCGCTTCCGGCACGCTGGACACGCCGCTCGATACCGGCGAGGCGGAGACGGCGGCGCGTGATCTGATCGGGCTCGGCAAGCGGGTGACGCTCAACTGGAGCGGCCCGCGGATCAATGCGCCGAAGAACCGGGTCAAGCTGCTTTTGAACCTGTTCCTGGTCGCCCAGTCCACCATTCCGCGCGGCGGCACCATCGATGTCGGTCTCGATGCGGCGGGCGATATCTTCGCCTTCATCATCCGCACCCGCGGCAATTATGTGCAGATGCCGGCCGATTTCGCCCGCATCTATGGCGGGGTCATGGAAGACCCGATCACCTCGCATAATGTGCAGCCCTATTACACCGCGCTGCTGGCGGAGGAGTCCGGCATGGCCATCGAATTCGTGGTCAATGATGGCGAGGTCGTGTTCGAGGCCAAGCCCGCGGCCTGAGCGCTGATTCCCGCTTTCTTTTGCAGCGCAGCAGGCGCTATCCCATTTTTGCCAAGCTTTACGGCTATTCTTCCGGCATTGAATCGCTCGCAGGTCGGCTCCCGGGAAACAATTTCCCGCCCGAGCCGTTTCTGCGAAGCCGGAACTGCAATTTTCCCGTCAGTTTCTGAGGGAGAGCCCAGCTGTGAGATATCCGCATTTTCCCCCGGCCTTGCCGGCGGTCTCGAGCGTCTTTGCGCGCAAATCCAGCCGATCCCCGGTCGCCATCCCGTCGCCGAGCGGAACAATTGTTCGCAACCGCGCAACGGGTAAAGCCCGCACCGACGGCATGTCCTCCCGTCTCCAGCTGCGTGATGCCGACCGTGCCTGATCGAAACTTCCGAAACAGAGGGACCGCGAGGCTCAGCATGGGCGCGCTTGCGGGCGTCGGGCTGGCGCTTGCCGGGTGCGCCTCCCAGCAATTGCAGCAAACCGCCCAGCAGATAGACCTGATGGAGCAGGAGTTCAGCGCGCAGCCGCCCGAACCGCCGGCCGACGGATCGGTGCTGGGGCCCACTGAACTTCTGGTGAGCGCGGAAAGCGCCGGCAAGGATTTCATGCGCGCCCGGATCAGTCGCGCGCGGGCGATGCTCGAACTCGACAAGGTGAAATCCGCGCGCCTGCCGCGCATCAGCGCCGAGGCGCGCCAGATTGCCACCTATACCGGCGATGATCTCGGGGATGTGGCCGGGACTTCGAATATCGTGCTCGGCGTCAACTGGGACATCTCGAAGGCACTGCTCCGCCTCGACCAGCCGTCGGTCGATGTCGCCGGCCGGCTGATCCCGGTGCAATACCAGATCGCTCAGCGCACCGCGACGTCCAACCTTCTCAACACCTACAATGAATATACGACCCTCGATTTCAGGCATAAAAATGCCGTGCTGAAGGAAAAGGGGCTTGCCTGCCGGGCCGGCGATGTCGAGGCGGAGGTCGGCAACGAAGAGGCCACGCAGCGAGAGTTGAAAGCGCTCAGGGCGCAGGTCGCCGCCGCCCGGCGCGAGGCCGACGCGGTGTCGCGATTGCTCGCCTCGAAACGGGATGAATTGCTGGGCCTTGCGGGCCTTGCCGAGGGCGGCTATCGCGTGGCCCCGGAACGTTCCGTGCTGTCTTCGCTTTCCGGCTTCGAGTCGATGAAAAGCGACGATGCGGAGGCCTGTTTCGCAAGCTCCGGCAAGAAGCGCTTGGAGGATCTGCTCGTCGAAGCCTCGGCCGCGCAGCTCGACCTTGCCCGGCAGTCGCGTTTCACCAAGCTGAAAACCTCGATCCCCAGTTTCATGACCCAGACCGGCGGCCTCAATCTCCAGTTTCTGGTGTCCTATGTCCTGCCGCTGATCGATGAAGGCGATGCGCTGCGCATGACGCAGAATGCCCGGCTGACGCTTATGGAGACGATCCTGAGCGCGCGCGACAACCGACGCGACTTCATGAACGACTTCAACGCCCTGAAGCTCGGCATCGCCGCCGCAGAAAGCGACCTCGCCGCGGCGAACGCGGCGCTGGTGCGCGCGGAGAACCAGTTGCAGAACGCCGACGAAGCGGCGCATTGCGGCGAGAGTGTCGATGTCGAGAAGGCGAAAACCTCGGTAGCAGCCGCGAAATTCAAGATCGACATGCTCAAGAGCCGCCTCCTGCTGCTTTGCGCCCCGCTGAGCGATAAGACCAGCGATGAGACGGGTGCGGCACAGCTTGCCGGGATGCGAAGCGGGAAATGAGGTTCTGAGGGCGCGTTCGGCCCGGACGGCCGGGAAGGGCGCCGGCTCAAACGAAAAGCGGCGCCGGAGCGCCGCGTTCTTCAGCCTTGTGAACCGCGTCAGGCGCGTTTCATCTCCTGCTGGTCCTGTTCGCGCAGCACATAGCCGCGGCCCCAGACGGTTTCGATGAAGTTGGTGCCGCCGGCGGCATTGGCGAGCTTCTTGCGGAGCTTGCAGATGAAGACGTCGATGATCTTCAGTTCCGGCTCGTCCATGCCGCCATAAAGGTGGTTGAGGAACATTTCCTTGGTCAGCGTGGTGCCCTTGCGCAGCGAAAGCAACTCAAGCATCTGATATTCCTTGCCAGTCAGGTGAACGCGCTGGCCGCCAACTTCGACGGTCTTGGCATCCACATTGACGGCGAGATCGCCGGTGGAGATGATCGACTGCGCGTGGCCTTTTGAGCGGCGCACGATGGCGTGGATGCGGGCGACCAGCTCTTCCTTGTGGAACGGCTTCGTCAGGTAGTCGTCGGCGCCGGAGCCGAAGCCGCGCACTTTGTCGTCCGTGCCCGACATGCCCGAGAGAATAAGGATTGGTGTTGCGATCTTCGAAACCCGAAGCGCCTTGAGCACTTCGTAGCCGGACATATCCGGCAGGTTGAGATCGAGAAGGATGATATCGTAATCGTAGATCTTGCCGAGGTCGACGCCTTCCTCGCCCAGATCCGTGGTGTACACGTTGAAGTTTTCGCTCTTCAGCATCAGCTCGATGCTTTGTGCTGTGGCGCCGTCGTCTTCGATTAAAAGAACCCGCATGTCTTTCCCCTTGAACCGCCGCTATGAAAGGTCTGTTGTCGCCCCCGACGCGATACGGACTCAGTGATGACCTGATTTGGAAGCTGCCATCTAATGGTTAACAAATTCTGATTCTTTTTGGCAAGACAGCCAGAAGATATTAATGAACATTAGAATGGCGTTGATTTCATTGAACTTTTTTAATCTCAAAAGCCGATAAAAAAGATTAACCAAAACTGCTAAGTGACTCATCTGACTCGCTAGTTTTTGTTTGAATCCGATAACGCGGTTTACCGACCCTTAAGCCCTGACGGCTATGATCGGACATGACTGTAAACGAAAGGTTACCGCGATTTCGATTTCGTTAATCATTTTTGGCGCGAATCAGAAACCGAGGGGGGACCGATCCGCTATGCGTTCGTCAGCCGGGGAGTTTTGCGTATGAAGGCACGAAACAGTCTGTTGCGTCTGAAGGCGTTTCAGGTAAAGGAAAAGAAGCGGCAGTTGCAGCAATTGCAACTCATGATGGATGAATTCGCCCGTATGTCCGGCGAGCTCATGCAGCAGATCGCCGCCGAGGAAAAGAAATCCGGGATCACCGACCCCGGCCATTTCGCATATTCGACATTCGCGAAATCGGCGCGCCAGCGGGCCGACAATCTGGCGGTCTCGGTCGCCGACCTGCGCGAGCAGCGCGACAAGGCCGAAGCCGAGCTCGCCGAGATGGAACTGGACTATGAGCGCGCCGCCGCCCTCGAGGAGCGCGATGCCGCGGGCCGCAAGCGCGCCTGAGGGCTAAGCCGAGGGGAACCGCTAACACCAAAGGCCGCATCGCGATGATGCGGCCTTTGGCTTTTTGTGGGACGGACGTGATTGGTCTCGTGGAGTCTCGGAGGGTTTCCGCAAAAACAAAGCCGCAGGGGCTGAAATCGGGCGGCGCCGTCGTCGTCCTTTGCAGGATCGGCTTCGCGGATGACCGGTCTCCGCTCTTTCAATCGCGGCCTGGCTGATCTCGGCTGAAAGCAGGCATTGATGCGGCGACACTTCTGCCCTGCCGCGTCAAAAACGCCTTCGATGAGATGGGCCGAAAGGAAACGTGCGGGTCGTCCGGCGCCAGCCGTCACCCGCGGGACGGCGCGATGCCGCGCCGGTCAGTTGCGATATTGCTGGATCCGCGTCGTGCGCAGGCCGGCAAGGCCGTGATCGTCGATCGATGCCTGCCAGGAGAGGAATTCCTCCACCGTCAGGCAGTATCGCTCGCACGCTTCTTCCAGGCTCAGCAGGCCGCCGCGCACGGCCGCCACGACTTCCGCCTTGCGCCGGATCACCCAGCGCCGCGTATTGGAAGGGGGCAGGTCGGCAACGGTCAGCGGACTGCCGTCGGGACCTATGACATATTTTGCGCGAACGCGGGCTAGCTCGGTCATCGTACTCTCTACAAAACTCACAACCTACGCTCACAACCTAGCGCCACACTTTTAAAATTTGCCTAAGGCAAGTGTAACGCTCTGGTAACCAGCTTTTCCGGCTTTCATGCGGGCGATGTCGGAAAGGAGAATTTGCATGGGCGAAGCCGCGCGAATGCATCCATCGCGAGAACCGGCGACCCGGCGGCAGGGATGGTATCCGGAGGGACATGCCAGTCACGAGTTGGACAGATCGGGCAGGAGATGGGATCGCGGCGCTGATCTTCAGCGTCAAGGATCCATAAGAATTTGATTTTCTTAGGAAAATTGGAGCGGGCGAAGGGATTCGAACCCTCGACCCCAACCTTGGCAAGGTTGTGCTCTACCCCTGAGCTACACCCGCTCATAAAACCCGGCCGGGGGTAGTTCTCAGGCCGGATATGTCGTCTCGGCGACGACGAGGGCGTATATGGCCCAAGCGGATTTCAAATGCAACAGAGAAATTACGGGAATGGCGCATTTTTTTGCTCGGTCGGCAAAAGCTCTGTATTTCAGTATTTTAGCCGAATAGCGGTACGCCTGCGAACATTGGCAAAGAGCATCGGCGTCTGCTGAATGAAGCGAGGAAGGCGGGCAAGTCGGGCTGCCGGGCCATTGGTGCGGCGACCATTGCCGCGTCAACCGGCGCGACGGAGTTGCATTGACCGCCGTTTGGTGTTGAAACAGGCGTCAATTCGAAACCGGAACGGCCCTGATGACCAAGACCTCCGACGACGTGTTCGCCTTTCTCGACGGACTCGGCATCTCCTACCAGAATCACGAGCATCGGCCGGTGTTCACCGTGGCCGAAGGCGATGACCTGCGCGAAAAGATCCCCGGCGGCCACACCAAGAACCTGTTCGTGAAGGACAAGAAGAGCCGCTATTTCCTGCTCACGGTGGAAGAGTACGCAACCGTCGACCTGAAGACGGTGCATACGCTGATCGGGGCGTCGGGACGGGTCTCCTTCGGCAGGCCGGACGCGTTGATGGATTATCTTGGGGTCGAGCCCGGCTCGGTGACGGCGCTCGGCGCCATCAATGATGATGAAGGCCAGGTCACGTTCATTCTCGATGAGAGCCTGATGGAGAACGAGATCATCAACTGCCATCCCTTGCGCAACACCGCCACGACCTCGATCGGGCGCGATGATTTGTTAAGCTTCGTCAGGGCAACCGGGCACGAGCCGGTTGTCTTGAAAGTGACGGTGTGACACACGATCTTAAATCCAACAGAGACGGGGCCTCGAAGGCCATACGGAGAGAGTGATGAGCGGATTTGACAACCCCTATGGTGGTTCCTTCGGCGGCCAGATGAATGTTTCGGCCGATGGCGCCGTGAATGGCGCCACGCCGCCCGGCGGGCTGATCAAGGACACGACCACCGCAGCATTCGGCAAGGATGTGATCGAGGAATCGAAGAACCAGCCGGTGCTGGTGGATTTCTGGGCGCCCTGGTGCGGCCCGTGCAAGCAGCTCGGTCCCGTGCTGGAAAAGGCGGTTACCGCCGCCGGCGGCAAGGTCAAGCTGGTGAAGATGAATATCGACGAGCACCCGTCGATCGCCGGCCAGCTCGGCATTCAGTCGATCCCGGCCGTCATCGCGTTTTCCGCGGGCCAGCCGGTGGATGGCTTCATGGGCGCGGTTCCGGAAAGCCAGGTCAATGAGTTCATCGCCAAGCTTTCCCAGAACAGCCCGTCCGAGCAGGACCGCAAGGCCGAGATCGCCGAGGCGCTGGACCAGGCCGAGCAGATGCTCGCAGATGGCAAGCTGCAGGAGGCCGGCCAGCTTTTCGCCGCGGTGATGCAGGCCGACCCGGAAAACCCCAAGGCGCTTGCCGGGATCGGGCGCTGCATGGTGGCCGCCGGCCAGCTCGACCGCGCCCGCCAGGTGCTGGAGCAGGTGCCGGAGGAGTTGCGCGAAGATGACGCCATCAAGGCGCTCGCCACCAAGATCGAGCAGATCGAGGAGGCGCGCAAGTTCGGCGACCCGTCGGCCCTGGAACATGCCTTGGCCCAGAACCCGGACGATCACGAGGCCCGCATGAAGCTCGCCAAGGTGCTGAATGCCGAAGGCAAGCGCGAGGCGGCGGCCGAGCAGCTTCTGATCATCATGCGCCGGGACCGCGAATTCGACGATGATGGCGCGCGCCGCCAGCTCATCGCGTTTTTCGAGGCCTGGGGGCCGAAGGATCCGGCGACGATTGCAGCCCGCCGCAGGCTTTCGACCATCCTTTTCTCGTAAGGGACCAGATCACCATGCAGGTTGGCAATGCCCGTTATCTGACCGCCAAGGATCTGCCGGAGAGCGCTCCGGTGTTTCCGCTGACGGGCGCGCTGTTGCTGCCGCATGGGCAATTGCCGCTCAACATTTTTGAACCGCGCTATCTCGCCATGGTCGATCATGCGATCGCGGGCAACCGGCTGATCGTCATGGCGCAGCCCGCCCGTCATGACGAGACGCTTTCGGTGACCGATGACACGCCGGTTTCCAATATCGGATGCCTCGGCCGGATCACCTCGTTCGCGGAGACCGGCGACGGGCGGTATCTGGTGGCGCTGGCCGGCATTTGCCGGGTGCGGTTGATCGATGAGGTGAAAACGACGCGGCCGTTCCGCAGCTTCACCATCGCGCCGTTCCTGGGCGATCTCAAAATCGAAGGGCAGGATGACGGCGTCGACCGGGCGGGCCTGATCCGGGCGTTTCGGGCCTATCTCGATTCCGAAGGGCTGGAAACCGAGTGGGATCATATCGAGCAGGCCAGCAATCTCACCCTCGTCAATTCGCTGTCGATGATGGCGCCCTTCGGCCCCGCCGAAAAACAGGCCTTGCTGGAAGCGCCCGATCTCAGAGCGCGGGCGGCGCTGTTCATCGCGATTATCGAATTCGCGCTTGCCGGCGATCCCGGCGATCGTCTGCAATAGGGGCGAACCATGATCGCCAGGGAAGCCGGGATCGATCCCAAAATGCTCGAACTTCTGATCTGCCCGCTGACCAAGGGCCGGCTTTCCTATGACGACGAACGTCAGGAGCTCGTTTCGGAGAAGGCGAAGCTCGCCTATCCCATCCGCGATGGCGTGCCGATCATGCTGGCCTCCGAGGCGCGTCCGCTTGACGACTGACGCCGCCCGATCGTCCCCACTTGCTGGCGGCAATCCGCTGATCTAGTCTTCGCTTTATTAACTGAATTTGCACGGCAAACCGGAAATGGTTTCATTCCGTAAAGATTTCCGGATTAACGTGCATCAAAGGCGCGGCGGCGCAGGCCTTGCGCGGGAACAGACAAGGAGCATGGCGCGGGGTGCCGGACTATGCTCCGGAAGCATCGGATTGCCCCCGTGGCGCGGCCGGGCGGGCGGTTCAGGACGGAGAACGGATGTCGCGTGTCATCATGCAATCGCCTGCCGGAGACGAGTTTTATCCGGTTCGGGTGGAGCGATCCTATTTCAAGCGCGGCGACGCAATCGTGGAGGGGGATCCGCTCTACGATCTGGCGACCGCCAATGGGCGGCAGTTGCGGGTCCGCGCAACCCATGGCGGCCGCGCGGTGTCGCCGCCCTTCGAGGCCGGCGATTTCCTGAACGCGCCGGAAAGCCTTCTCGAGATCGAAACCGGATTTCACCAGCGCGCGCGGCCAGACCCGCAGCCGGTCAAGGCGCCCGCGGTTCCCGCGTGGGATGATGATGTCGACGAAGAGGTCTGGGATGAAGCCGCGCAGCAACGGCCGAAGCGGGATCCGCGCAAGGTTCTGCTGTGGCTCGGCGGGGGCGTCATCGCCGCTCTGCTTGTCTGCGTGGCGGGCTGGTTCGCGCTGTCCTATATGCCGCTTGCGACAGACAGCGCGGAGACCGGCGGCTATTACGGCGCGCGCGCCGGGCTTCAGCCGCTCGGGGGCAAGCGCCGGCTTTTCGTGTCCGATGAACAGCAGGAAAGGTTCGAGCTATGGCTCGGTTCTTGACGTCTCTTCTCCTGGGATGGCTTGCGCTGTTGCCGCCGGCCGCTGCGGGCGCTGACGGCAATCGTCTGGTGGAGGCGCGGGGGCAGAGCTATAGCGCCAGCTTCACCGCGCCCACGGCGGATGAGCCTTCGACAAGCGTTCTCATCTGGGACGCGGACCTGCATATGGCGCTGGAGAATGACGCGCCGGTGCTGACCGCGCGCTTTCGCTATGAAATGGAAGACTGGCGTTATCTGTTGCCGACGTTCGGGCCGGGTGATGTGCAGGTCTGGTCGCCATCAGGCGAAACCGGCGCGCGATTGCCCGAGGAGGCGCCACGCATCCGGCCTTCGGGCATTGAGATGATGTTCCGGTTTTATGCGCCCGCGCAGAATTCCTATGTCGGCGTATCGCAGCGGATCGCGACCCCCGGCGCTCCGGGCGAATGGGTCGAGAGCCCGCCGTCGCGGCCCGGCTGGGACCGGACGTTTATCTGGCTGAGCGGCATCAACAAGGATGCGTGGCTGTCGCCGGAAACGGCGCGCTCTGTCTGGCAAAGCGAGCTTCGCCCCGAAGGGGTGGAGATCGTGCAAGCGGCGTGGTCGGCGGACGAGTTGACGGCGTTTCTGGCGGAAAACAATATGCGCAACCGCGCCGTGGCCGCCGCCGAAGCGGTCAACCGGCTGCTCGATGGCGTCGCGCGCAGTTTCGGTTATGAGGTGGCGGCGATGCGCGAGGACCCGCAACGCTATCTGGAGCCGGCCTTTCGCCGGGGCGTGCCGATCGCGCTTCTGCGCAAGCTCGAGCGGCTGCAAAACCTGCCGAACGGATTGAAGCAGGGCGATGCCGCCGCCTATGAACAGGCCCGCCGGGAAGCCGGCGCGATCATGGCCGCCATGGAAAGGGCGACCGATGCCGGCGAGAGGCGGAGCGCGGAACCGGGCGGGAACGGACAGTCAGCCGGGGAGGGCGTCGATGAGTAGGCGGACATTGCGGCAACGCGGATCTCTGTTCCTGAACGCGATTCTGGCAGCCTGTCTCCTGTCGTATGCTGCAGCCGCCGCAACCCATGTCGAAGGGGTGGATGGCAACGAGGGGCGGGATCGCAGCTTGGCGGCCATCGTCAGCGGCATCGACCGGGTGGTCTGCTCGGGCACGGTCATCGGTCCGCGCCATGTTCTAACGGCGGCGACCTGTGTGATCGATCCCGAAACCGGCGCGCCGTTCGAAGACCGCCAGATCATGCCGCGCATCGATCTCGATGACGGCTATATTCCCGCCGGGCGGCGCTTCGTTCAACGCGTCTATCTGCCCGCCGCCGACGCGCCCTTCGGTCCGGGCGCTTCGCTGAACGACCAGCCTGCCATCGTCGAAGTGAGGGAGGCGGACGGGCAGCCGGCCTTTTCCGAGGTCACCGCGGAGGCGGGCTTTCACTACGGCCATGCCGGCAATGACGAGGGGCTGAGCGTGGACTTCTATGACGCCGCGACCGGCGGGCAGATGGCGAGCGACGGCTGCGCGGCGCTTGCGATTGAGGCCGGGGATCTTATGCCGTTGAACTGCGCGCTGCCGGAGGGTGCCGCCGGCGCGGCCATCCGTTCGAGCTCCGGCATTGTCGGGATCTATCTCGGCCCCGGGCGCGGCCGCTATATCGGCAAGGCGGAGCAGGAGGGGATCGGCCGAATCATGACGGGGCTTCAGCCCGGCCAGTTCCGCGTGATGGAAGCCGGTTACGCGCCGTTCATTTCGTTCGTGCTGATGAATGGTTGCAATCAGCCGGTCAGCTATATCGCCCGCTATCGCGCGATCGAAGCGCGCAAGGACCTGCCATTCTCCACGGTGTCCGGAGAGATCGAGGGCGGGCGAAGCGCGATCCTGCCGCTCAAGACCGAAAACGGCGTGATTTATCTGCGCGGAACGGCCGATGGCGGCCGACTGGTCTGGGGCGGTGACCATCGCTTCGAAGGAGAAGGATATTTCAAGGTGGCGATCGCCGCCTGGGGCGACCATTTCCATACGCTGAACTGCGGCGAATAAAGCGCCTCACGCGTCGTCCTTGCCGCTGAAATAGTGCCGATCGGGCGAGAAGAAGAAGACATAGGCCATATAGGCGGCGGCGCCGCCGAACGGGATCGCCCAGAAGGGCGAACCGATAAACAGCTCGGCCACAGCCCAGCCAGCGGAGATCGCGACGGCCAGGATGCGCACCCAGAGCGGTTTCAGCGAAGGGTGTTTGAGATCGAAACTCTTCCGCCAGTCCATGCCCGCCATGATCGCCCTTTCTCCTGCGGATGCCCTTCCTGCAAAAGGGGGCTCCGCTCTTTCTGTCTGTCTCGCGCATGTCGCGGCGATTTCGCCCGTCCGCGACAAGCGGGTCTACAATGGATAGCCCTGATCGCGGCATGCATTCAAGCCGTTCGGGACAATCAGGTCAGAACCGCGATCACCTCGGTGGCGCCATATCCCAGATTGTAGGTCGCTGCTCCGGTGAAAGATAGCTGCGCATCGTCGCCGGCCGCAAAATAGGCGATTGCGGTGGACGAGAGCGTAACCTCGTCTCCCCCCGTCGCGCCGCCGCGCACGATCACCACGTTTTCCGAGGCGTTTTTTTGCAGAGTGACCGTAAACGGGCCGCTCGCGGTTGCCGAGATATTGAGGGTAACCGCGTAAAAGCCGCTGACCGGAAAGGACAGCTTTTCGCCGCCGCCGGCAACCGCCGCGCCGAGAGAGAACCCGCCCTCGCCGGTGTAAAGCGTGTCGAAGCCGAGCGCGGTTGGCGTGTCGATCAGCGTGGCGCCGACGGCGCGCGCGGCGCGCGCGAGCGGGCGTTCAGGCATGACGACCGCGCCGGAGGGGGAAACGCGCAGCGCCTCGAACCAGCTTGCGCCGTCCGGGCTGACCTTGATGGCAAAGCCGTCGGTGCCGGCGAGACCCATCTCGGCGCGGCCGGACCAGCCGGTCTGGAACAGCAGCGAGGCGGTGTCGCCGGGCGTCGCCTTGTTGATCTTGAGCTGGTGACCGGCCCCGGCATTGTTCAGCAGCGTTGCGGGAGAGGACACCGAAAGACGATTGGTGGCATCCGCCGCGGCATTGATGCCGACGGACGCGAAAGTTGCCTCATCGGGAGCCGGCGGCGTGACCCAGACCGCGCCGTCGAAGACGCGCCATTTCGCATCGGTGCCGAACCAAGCGGTCCAGCCGGCGGCTGGCGCTGCGAACTGCCAGAGGCCATCCTGATAGATCGCGATCTCCCCGGCATGGCCGGAGAACAGGCCGGTCGGGCTTTCGCCGACCAGATGGCAGTCGCCGTCTTCGGGCGTTTCCGGCGGGCTGTCGTCTTCTCCCTCAAGCGCGAGATGAACGACGGCGTCGAGACGCTGCAGCGCCTCGTTATGGGTAACGTGTTTTTGCGCCTGGGCGGGCATGATAAAGGGAAGGCCCAGCTTCGATGTTGCATCCGACATGAAAATCTCCTTCGCGGGCTGCGTTGTCACAAGCCTAGTCCCGCGCGGGATGCCGGGGAAAATGGTTGGTGCAGGGACGGTTAAGGAGAATGCTTCTTGAGCCGGGAGCCGGGAGCCGGGAGCCGGGAGCCGGGAGCCGGGAGCCGGGAGCCGGGACCACGT
>MDSV01004842.1_pt1 | contig 46902 bp, 43 predicted proteins | sample 810851 | NCBI WGS metagenome assembly MDSV01 (sample SAMN05326640, study PRJNA326480) | marine metagenome | isolation source: seawater | place: Atlantic Ocean: North East | collected 2012
ATATTGTAAAAGGGCGCTTAGCTCAGTCCGGCAGAGCGCTTCCCTTACAAGGAAGAAGTCACAGGTTCAAATCCTGTAGCGCCCACAGAAATTTTTAGAAATATCTCAATTTAATTCAAATCATTAAATATTAATGGTTCTGTTATTCTGAAATTGCAAGAAAGAAAAGGCTTTATGGGTTCAATTCCTTTAGAAAAAAATTTAGATTGGTGGTGGTATAGAGCAAAATATAATCTCTTAAACTTTATTTTGCTCAAGAGCAACCTTAAAAATAATATAAAAATTTTAGAAATAGGACCTGGTCTTGGAAATAATGTATCACTTTTGAACAAATTTGGATATGTTGATGTTTTAGAAAATGAACAAGAATTTATAGACTATTTACAACTAACTCAACATAAAAAAATCAAAAAAATATATAAAAGTCTCGGTGAAGTTAATCATAAATACGACTTAATAATTATGTTAGACGTGTTAGAACATATTGAAAACTCAAAAGAGTTCATGATTAGTTTGAATGCAATTTTAAACAATGATGGCTTTATCATTCTAGGTGTTCCTGCGTACCAGTCTTTATGGAGTGCTCATGATGAGAAATTACTCCACTTTCGGAGATACAACTGGAGTAAACTTTATAATGATTGTAGTTCATACCATGTTTCTGAAAGATATGGTCTAAATTATCTCTTACTTCCTATACGTTACTTACAAATTAAATTAAATAAAACTACAACTATTAACGATACTGGAGATTTCATAAATAAAGTTCTTTATTTAATCAGTTTTATAGAAGTAATATTGAGAAAATTAGGTATTAACCCAAAATTTGGAATTTCAATATATGCAAAACTTAAGAAAAAAAATTAATTATGAGTCAAATATTAGATGAGCTTAGTGTAATTATTCCATGTAAAGATGATCATTTACGAATTGATGAAAACATTGAAGAAATAAGTAACTATTTGAGAAAAAACATAGATTCGTATGAAATAATAATTGTTTCAAATGGGTCTAAAAAAATATCTATTGATTATTTAGAGTCTATTAAAAATAATTTTCTAAATTTAGAACATCTAATATTAGTCGAGGCTGGAAAGGGTCTTGCTGTCAGGCATGGAATTAAAAATGCTAAATATAAAAATATTTTGTTTATCGATGCAGATTCATCTGTAAAGATTACAGAATTCGACAAATTTACTTTAAATGGTAAATTGATCACTGGATTTGTAGTTGGAAATAGAAAAAATAAATATTCAGAAAATATAAATTCACCAATATTAAGGCGTATCTCTGGATTTTTATATTTGAAGCTAATAAAAACTTTATTTGATTTAAATTATGAAGATACCCAGTGTGGTTTTAAAGCAATTAATAGGAGTATATTTAAAGAATCAACTAGCTTCACTACTAATGGTTTTTCTTTCGATTTAGAGTTGTTTCTCTTAGCAAGTAAGCAAAATATTAAAGTAAGCGAAGTACCAGTAAAATATACACATAATTCAGAATCAAAAGTAAAAATAGCTAGAGATACCATAAAAATGCTTGTTGATTTGGTTACTATTTATAAACAGCAATGAATTTAATCAAAAAAAACCTTAAACATTTGAAAAAAGTAGAATTCTATATTTTCTCTACTTTATTATTGCTCCCAATATTTTTAAGATTTATAACAAAACTGTCGATTATTGATGTATTAAATACAAAGTATTTGTTAAGTACTTTAGTAAGTTTCATAATTGTAGATTTTGTAATTAAATCTAGCGAAGGTTTATTTAGTGTTTTACAAGTTGATCTAAACAAAAGTCTAAAATTTTTACTTTTTAATTTATTTTTATTTTGTATTTCCTCTCTTTTTTCATTAATGCGAATCAATATAAATTTCGGATTTCAAATAGGGGTACTTTTTTTTATATCAAACCTACTTTTAATCGCAAACATAAACAACCTATCTTTTAAATTGAGACAATTAATAAATGTAATAATTATCACAATAGCTCATAAAAATATTGATTATTTTTCTTATGATAGAAGAGAAATAGCTGGAGATGTTGAAAGGTGGCAATATCCAAACATAGATAGAATATTTAATAACAACCTTATTGATGTTTTTCAAAACCCGATTGATGATTTGGGATATTTTTACATAAACTTATTGGTCTTAGCTAATTTTTACTTTGCAATTATTTCAAAAATTGTTCTTATTAACAGTAGTTTTATACCCCTAACTATTGTTCCACTAACAACATTCATACTGGCAAATTACTTTTTACATGAAACAAATTTAAGAAAAAATACAAAAGCTATGATCTTTATTTTTAACCTATTAATCCTCTTTATTAATGATTGGGTTAGATATTTATTAATTGATTCATATATGCAAGAAGGTGTGGTTTCTGTTTTTTTTGCAATAATCTTTTATAATTTTGGAAATGTATTGCAACAAAAAAGGTATATAAAATATTTTATTTTAATTCTTTTTAGTTATTTTATATTTTCAAAATTATTCATAAATTTATTTATATTTATTTTGCCATTTTTATTTTTTAAAAATTTAAAAATAAATGATTTTATAAAAACAATTTTTATTATGTTTTTTGGTTTTGTAAACCTTGTTATTATACTTTTCCTCTTTCCGAAAAATAACCTTAACAGTTTTGAGAGATCTGTAGATATTTCAAATCTAAAGTATATATTCAACTATTGGTTAGAAGATCTAATGTTCATGTATATAATTTTATGTACTATTGTCTTGTTTTTGTTTAATGTATTAAACAAAAAAGAAATCAATCCTATTATTGTAAAAGGATTGGCTATATCTTTATTAAATCTTCTAGTAATTCTAACTTTGTATACTACCCTTTGGTCAAGTGGTGAAGAATTTGAATCATCGTACAGGTACTATCTTCAGATGTATTATATTAACCTACTGGTCTTAGGACATTTAACTGATAAGCTGAATATATAAATATTATTATCTATGTGTTCAAAATATATCAGTGTAAATAGTTAACTACAAATTTCAATTAATTTCGCACTGTTAATAAGTCTATAATATTCCGCGGGCCTCACGAGAATGCCCTCTGTCGGGTTTTCTAAACAAGATAGGGTATTTTGATCATAGCTTTTGCCCCAATCAATTGTTGAATTTATTTCTAAATTTAAAAACATATTTGTTAATAACAAAAAAGAAAGTACATAAGCAAATAAGGATTTATATTTAAATTCTTTATAATTTTCAAAAATTATTACATTGCTTAATAAAAATGGTGGTAGTAAGGGAATTAATACTCTTCTTATGGGAAAGGGCTGACTAAAAATTATTGGCAATATAAAAAAAGAAAGTAACGTCAAGATAGAAATTAAATAAAGATTCTTTGCTTCAAGGGTTGTCGAAAATACTAAAGTGAAAGTTGTTAAAAAAAGTAAATAAACAGGAATAAGAAATAAAACACTTTCTAAATGAAAAAGTTCTACAAATCCAAAGACAGATTTTAATAACCCTAAGATTGAAGTACCTTCAGCGCCATATAAATGCCCGGGTCTGGCAATCAGAAATGTCCAAATTACAATATAAAAACTAAAAAACAATGAAATAAAAACTGAACATACAAAAATATTTAAATTCCTTTTAATTTCAACCCTAAGATTTACCAAGATAAAGAAAATAGAAAATATTATATAAATATGTATAGAAAGAGCTGAGGCAATAAAGCATAGGCAAGAAATTAAAAAATTGTATTTATAAGGTTTTATCACATAATAATTTATACAACCAAAAAATATTAAAAATGATGACAAACCGTAACCCCTTGCTAATGTAAAGTATTCAATTAAGTAAATAGGCGACGTTAGTACCAAAGTCATATAAATTTTATAATTACTATCTTTAACTAAATATCCTATGGTTATTAAATAAGCTATTCCTGATAATACATTTGGTAATCGTAAAAAAAATTCGGAATTTCCAAATAAAGTCGTAATCGACATTAAAAAAGTGTTTAAAACGTGATTATTTGCTACTCCAATATTGAATATATCATTTGTATATACATATTCTAAATATGTATATGCCTCATCTGTTGTGATTGGGTTAACACTAGCTTTATATACAATGTGTGAAATCATAAATAATAAATATGATCTACAAAATAATGTAGTAAGTTTATAATTCATCTATAAAATTATTTTATATAAAAATTAAATGAACTCATTAAAATGAATAAAAAAAACTATTTTGAAGAAATAATTATTGGAGCTGGTCCTGCAGGGTTGACTGCTGGCTATGAATTAATTCAATCAAAAAAAAAGAGCATCTTAATAATAGAAAAAAATAATAAAGTTGGAGGTCTTGCATCTACTAAGGTTTTCGGAGACTACCGATATGATATTGGACCACACCGTTTTTTTACTAAAAATGAAGAAATTTATAGTTTATTTTTAAAAATACTAGGAAATGATGCTGTAAAAGTAAATCGATTAACAAGAATATATTATAAAAAAAAGTATTTTAACTATCCCCTAACACCCGTAAATGCCTTATTTGGACTTGGTTTTTTGAATGCTTTTACAATAATTTCATCCTATGGAATCTCTAGATTAAAGTCTTATTTAAAAATATCAAAAATTAATAATTTTGAAGATTGGGTTATTGATCGGTTTGGCAAAAAATTATATACAACATTTTTTAAAAATTATACAGAAAAAGTTTGGGGGATTAATTGTAATGAAATAGGTAAAGATTGGGCTGCACAAAGAATAAAAGGTCTAAGTTTATCATCTGCAATAAAAAATGCTTTCTTTCCGAATAATGAAAATAAACCTAAATCATTAATTAATAACTTTTATTATCCAAGGCTTGGTGCTGGTATGTTGTGGGAAAAATTTGAAGATCTATTATTGAATGAGGATGTCAAAATTTCTAAAAATTCAGAAGTAATAAAAATTTCAGAAGCAGAAAACGAAATAGAAGTTACTGTTAGAAACAAAAATAATGAGATTATAAACTATACATGTAGTCAACTTTTTTTTACTAACCCCTTATTACAATTTGTTAAAATATTTGAAGATAAAAACAATATTCCTAAAAATGTTATAAATGCATCAAATAGTTTAAAGTACAGGCATCATATAAGCGTACATATCACAATTGATGAAAAATTGTTTGAGGATAATTGGATTTATATTCATTCACCAGACGTTATGGCAGCTCGAATATCAGACTTTACAAACTTCTCTACCAGCATGTCTCCAAAAAATACTTACCCCATAACAGTAGAGTACTTTTGTTTTGAAGAGGATGATCTTTGGTTAAAAAGTAAAAATGACCTAGTTGAACATGGAATTGAAGAGCTCAAAAATATATTTCAAAGAGATTTTAATGTAATTCACAGTAGTATAACAAAAAGTAAAAATGCTTACCCAGTAATAAATTCTGGATATGAAGATCACATTAACGAAATAAAAAAATGGTTGATTAGTAAAAAAAACCTATCTGCTATTGGTAGGTCAGGAATGTTTAAATATAATAATCAAGACCACGCAATGGCAACAGCTATAGCAGCAGTAAGACAATACATGGGCGACACAACATATGACCCTTGGAGTGTAAATATTGATGGTGAGTATCATGAAATTGTTGAAAGATAAATTTTATTTTATTTACTTTTTAAATCGTTGCTCATGATTTAAATTAATTTCTTTAGTTATAAAAATTTTGTCGGGAACCTTATTGAAATATCAAAACATAGTTCATTCATATATTAATTAATCTTATAATTAGAGGTATGGAGCAACCACTAGTAAGCGTAATAATTCCAAGCTTTAATAGATTTGAATATTTATTAAATGCTGTGGAAAGTGTATATAACCAAAATTATCAAAATATTGAAATAATAATTATTAATGATTGCTCTACTGATGAAAGATACTATTCACACTCTTTCCCAAAAGAAGTTTTAAAAATTGATCTTAAATATAATCAAAAAAACGAGCTTGGGTATGTTTCTGCAGGACATATAAGAAACTTTGGAATAAATCAAGCTAAAGGAAAATATATTGCAACACTAGATGACGATGATATTTGGTTAGAAGGAAAATTAATTAATCAAATTAACAGATTAGAAAATTCTAATAATAAAATGTCATCAACTGATGGTTTTTTTGGATCTGGAATTTATGATAAAAATAAAAATTATGAAATTTATAATCAAGAGCATTTTTATAAAAGGATTGCAAAAAAATACAGTAAAAGTATATTTTCAAATTATAAAAAATTTAAATTTCCAAGTGAATTTAATTTCGAGTTTTTAAAAGTACATAATTCTATAATTACATCTAGCGTAGTAGTTGAAAAAGAGCTTATAAAATTAATTGGTGGATTCAGGCCATTTCCTACAAAGAATGATTATGCTCCAGATTATGATTGTTGGCTTGGCTTGCTTAGACTAACTAATTGTGACTATATTAACGAACCTCTGTTTTATTACGATTCCCTACATGGAGGTGGAAGGGTCTGGGAAGATTAATTTTCCTTTCTGATGATTGCTGCGATTGAATAAGTTACGTATACAAACAATTTTTTAAAAGATAAGGTTTTATAATATTGTCTATAGTCAATTAGTTTATTTAGAGAATTTTTTCTATTTTTAGTTACTACATGATATTGCTTGTTAAAAAGTTCTTTGTAAAGTTCATGATATATGAAAGCAAATTCTTCAAATACACCTCCAACATCCCAGGGTTTACTTTTTCCTGAATAGTGTACGAATATCGCATCATTTAAAGATCTGTTTTCTCCAACCCCTACTGTTTTAAAGTTTAAATTTTTACTAATTGGAAAGTAATTACCGTCTATTAAAGAATTTAAAATATCCTGATCCCAAAATTTAGCTTTATGTTTTAGTTTTTCTGTTAATGCAAGTGCCTTAGTTGACAAATTATTAATTTTCCATTGTTCTAAGTTAACTAACATAACTCCGGCATTAAAATATTTATCGTTTTTCATGTTTAATCTTATTAAGGGTTCGTCGTTTTGAAAGCGATAAAATTCATCTGTAAATCCAATAAATTTGTTATTTTTTTTCATAGAACTAATTGCAAATTGTAAATCATTGACGGGGTTTTTTACACATACAATATCCGAATCCAAATAAATAAGATCAAAATTACTGTCTTCAAATAAAGTATCTAGATACAGTCGATAGAAAGTAGCTTTGGAAACATGTGCTTTTTCTATATTGTAAAAACTATTTTTTACATTAATATTTTTAATGATAAAGTTGTTCAAATTAACATGATTCAAAATAACTTTTGGAAATTTAAATTTTTCATTTGAACTATCTAAAACAATATATATATTTATTTTTTGATCAACATTCTCTAGTAATGAATAAATTGAAACACATGCTTGTTGATTATAATTTTTATCGAAAGCATACAAAAAATTTAACATTAATAATTAAATTTCCTAAAAAAATATCTTCTTAATCTATTAAAAATTTTTAATTTACTCATCACTAGATGTTTTAAATCAGCAGAATATCTGTAATAAAAATGTAAATTATTTTTCAAATTAACTTTATCAGAATTTTCTATGTTGTTTGTTTGGTCACATATTTTATTTTTCCAATAATTAAAATCAAGTTCTTCAAACGTCATCTTATTAAAGCTACTATGAATGTTTTCATATTGGTGCTCTAGAAATTCTTTAGTTATCATGCTGTAATCTTCTACTAGTAACTTGGGAATAGACTTAAACGAAAGATAATGTAAATGGTTTTGTGTAACAGGTATTGACCCACTATAAAGTGCCTCCCAAAATCTGTGGGTATCAATTCCATTACCCCAAGGTGCTAATGTAAATTTATGATTTGCCATTTTAGACTGATATTCTTCATGTGATATTGGAGACTCGTCTAATTCAGCCCATGATTTATTTTTAAATTGGCTAAACAAAGATTTTCTATGTGAAAAATTCGTATTTTGATTAAAGTTCAAATAAAGTAGGTTCAAGTGTTCTAAAAAATTACCACTACTTTCTTTAAATGAGTTTTCATTTAAATTCTTTGTGTGAAAATTTGCTAAACCTATTGGTATTGGAATTAAGTCAGGATTGGAGTAATCAGCATTAATGGAGTACCATTTAGAAATACACTTTGGCTTCATGTTAAAAAGTTTCTTGGTAATTCTTAGATCACTTTGGTGTGTTATTAGTTTAATATTTTTAAAATTATCCTGATTTTTTAACACCCTAAATAATTCTTTAATATATTCTGTCTTGCAAAAAATAATATCATTTTCTTGAAGATTAAACTTTCTCTTTTTAACAAAAATATATTCATTGTCTCCTATATGTTCTTCAATGTTTTCTTGTAAATTTAAAGAATCAATTTGAGATTTTAGAAAAACACCACTAAAAATAACATCAGAAATTTCTGCAAATTTAAAACCAGTAATTAAATTCAAATTATTTTTTTCCATAAAATTCAATTTTATATTCTTTTTCAATGATTTTATCAACTTCGTCATATTGAAAATCAATTATTTTGTAATCATAATTGTTTATATTTTTACACCCGTTATCTAGGTAAATTTGGAGAAAGTTTTTTTTAATATAGTATCTATTTAGCAAATTTAATTGATCAGTATTTGTGATGAATAGTAGAACTTTTTTTCGAAAAATAAGTCTAATTGGAATTTTTTTTAGGCTTTCAACATTAAATAGAATTAATATTTTACATCTACTATTTGTAGTAGTGGACTCGAAATAATATTTCTTTAACAGCTTTTCTCTTATGCCTTTTTTTTCATCATAGAAAAATAAAATTTTGTTTGGCCAATTTTGAATTTTGATACCAAATAATTCTGTATTTGACGGTAGTTTTCTTTTTGTGCTCAACCAATGTGTTATAGATAATAGAGACTGGTCATGTCTGTGGTTAGAAGTAGAACTATTTTTTGGAAAAATTAAATCTTTTTGACTGGAATAATTGTTCCATTTCTCAAGGGTTAAAACTCCTTCTTGTTTTCTAAATGAGAAACCTGTAACTCCTGCTAGTAAATTTGGAGATTGCAAAACTTCAAAGTTATTTTTTAAATCTAATTTTTCAATAACATAGTTGTGTGTCCAATCACTAATTGAACCTGTAGAGTAAAAGCTGCCAAAACCGTAATAAGCAATTAAATATTTAAAGAAAATAATTTTTTTGTCGAATATTGTTGCTGAGTCTAACCAAATTACGTTTGTGAATTTTTCTTCTTTAAGAGTATTGATAATTGCAGGTTTCCATGCAAAACCTCCAATCTTATTATTATGCTCAGGAAGTCTTAAACTGTAAAATTCTGGATATTTTTCAAAAGGAAACTTTCTTAAATCAATAAAATTGAAATTCAATATTTCTTGAATTTGTTTATTGCTTAGCCCAATATCATAAATTATAAATTTTGTAAAATGTCGGCTTTTTATCAATTTTTCATAGTTTTTAATAAGTTGTTTCAAATAGATATAATGCTTTTCATCAGACGCTGTAACAAGCACAAAGGCTTCATTTAAAAAATTATCATTATAAATTAATTTTTTAAAAACTAAATTAACAATAAGTAGAATATCTATTATTTTTGATTTCATATATCTACTTTTTATGATAGTAATCAAAATAAAACAAATTCAATAACAATACGTCATTGTGAACAAGTTGTATAAAATATTGAATGTGGACAATATTGTTGAAGAGTACAAAATATTTATTTGTGGAATTTCAAAAAATTGTATAAATAGCATTAATTCAAATTTGCAATTTTTATCAGATTTCATTAATTTTACAAATTTAAAAGTTTTTACTATTTTTGTTGATTCAGATTCTAATGATGGAACTAAAAAAGTATTGGAAGAATTTTCAAAAAATAATGATTCTAACATTTATATTAATCTTGATGGTTTAGAGACTAAATTAAACAACAGAATTGAGAGGATAAAAATTTCTAGAAACAAATGTCTTGAAACATTAAATGAAAATAAAGAAAATTATAAAGCTATTTATATTCCAATTGATTTAGATATTGACATTTTTAACTTAACATCTCTAAAGCAGTTTGAAGAATTAATTGAATATGTTATTAAAAAGAATTACTCAAACGGCATATTTCCATTCTCAACACCTTTTTACTATGACATTTTTGCATTGCGAGCAGTAAATTGGGTGAATTATAACTCACAATATTGGGTGAAAAGAATGAAAAAAATACTAAAAGTGGGAAGTTTCTTATATAATTTTATTTTTATTTTTAGACATCAAATAACATCTGAAAAATTTCGTCAAAAAAATGTAAAGGTTAAAAGTGCTTTTGGTGGAGCTGGAATATACAAATTAGAAAATACCTATAAATTTTATTCTTTAGACGAAAAAAATCCACAAGATGTTTCTGAGCATGTGCAGTTTAATTTACAATTTAAAGAGCTTGAAATTTTAACTCAATGGGTAGTGCCAGCTCCTAAAGAACACTTGGAATATCGCTTGTTAAATGGAGTTGCCAAGTTGAAGTATGTACTAAGAACCATACGATTTGATTTTATGAGATATAAACGATAAATTTTTTTTATTTTTCTTCTCTTACTTCGTTGATTGAAGTATTAAAAGCTGAAAAAGAAGCTGCTAAATAAAATAACAATTTAAATCCATCTTTAAATCTTGCGATTTGTGTTGTGCCATATTTTCTTTCTCTATACACTATTGGCATTTCAACAATCTTTTGACCTGAATAAGCAGCTGCAAATATTAAGTCAAAATCACCAAATGGATCTTTTTTACCAAAAATATTTTGCCAAAAATATAAGTCATCTAGATATGATTTTTTAAAAACTTTGGTTCCACATAAAGAGTCAGTCAATGCCTCTTTAATAATCTTGCTAATAAAAAACTGAAAAAACCTATTTCCTATTCTATTTAAAAACCTCATTGAATTTTTTTCCATATCGTAAATTAATCTTGTTCCATTTACAAAATCCGCATTATTTTTTTCAATTATCTCAAAAAAATCACTTAATGTCTCAGGATCTACGCTGATATCTGCATCTAATATTGCTATTAAATCATTCTCAACAACGTTCAATGCCTCCCATACAGCATTTGCTTTACCATTTTTAGTTTGCTTAACTAATTTAAATTTAAACAACTTATTAGATTGAGCAATTTGTTCCATTACTTTTAAAGTATCGTCTTTAGACTCACCATAAGAAAATATAATCTCTGTATTTTCAAACTTGGGAATTCTTGATACGAGTTCTACTAAGTTTCCTTCCTCATTTTTTGCAGGAATAATAATAGATTTTGAGTTTTTTAAATTAGTAATAATTGCAGGTCTAAATATAATGTATGTTTTAACACCCAGGTTAAGAGGAAATAAAATTATTTCCATAATTTTATTAATCACATTTCCTATATAAAAGAAACTAAACGGAAATAATTGTTTTGTGTAAAATTTTTGATATTCTAAACCAACTCCACTAGTTATATTTCTAATTTTTTTTACGTGTATATAAGAGCTATTTTCATTTGAATCTTTCAGCTTCAGCAATTCGAGAGTTCTAGATAGAATTAAATATTTTGTATTGATTGAACTAATTATAAGTTTTCCATCAACTGTCAGTAAATTACTAACTATGTTTAAAAGTGAAAATACATCATCATAATTCTCTACAACGTCAGTTAATATTATCCTTTGATACTTTTTATTTATAGTTAAAAGAGATGTGAGTTTTGAAGTATTCAAATCCAGAAATAAGGTTTCGCATTCTTCACTTAAAAGTTTGTTTTTTGATTTTTTATTAATTATGTGAAGTGATTCTTTACGATATATATATTTAGCAATTTCATTATTGTGTCGCTTGTAAAATGTTTTATTAGAAAGTTTCAACATATGAAGTTATTCTAGTATTGATTGGAAAGCAGATATTTATATACCTACTTCATTTAAAAGAAATTCATTAAATAGATTGAGATTGAATTTCTGATGGACAAGCTCTGTACTGCTTTTAGAAACTGATTCTAGTTTTGAGTTATTGTCATATATTATATTTATTTTTTCAATCCAAGATCCTACTGTACCTTTATCTTCAAAGAATATATTGGTATCATTTACAAATAAATTCTTATCCCAAAAGCCTCTTGTTTTTGAAATAACTACTGGGACACCTAAAGACATGGATTGAAGTGTTACACTTTGCCCTGAAGGCTGTGAAGTATTTTTTAAAGGCAATATTACCATTCTTGCATCAAGATAAATTTCCTTCAAATTTGAATCTTTTATTTTAGTAGAAGACCAGTTTCCATTAATAATCTCAACATTTGATAATTGTAAATTTATAACTTTTTCATTTGAAGAGACAAATATAAAATTTTTTTCAGGCATTTTTTTTGCAATTTTAATTAGTAAATCATAATCTCTATTTCCATCATTACCAATAAATAGAATTTTATCTTTTATGAGAGGATCATAATTGTTTGATTTCCAAAATTTAGTATCAATATGAAATGGTGAGTAAATAACTTTATTTTTATCAAATACTTTTTCACTCGCAATTTTATACTCTTCAATACCAAGAAAGTATAGTTTATCCACATAGCTGATTAAAAGCGAAATTAAAAAATTGTGAATAAACTTAAATGTCTTATAATTTAATTTCTTTGAATACAACCCCATTACAAACATATGAACCTTAAATTTGTATTTTCTTTTAAGCAATAAAAGCAGCGGCAATGAAGCAAAAGCCGTTGGCTCTGACACAAGAAATATATTGTCTGTATCTTTTATAATCTTAACATTTTCTTTTCTTAGTAAAGAGCATATATTAAGTGGTAAGCTAATCAGTTTTGATAATATGTGTTCTATTTTTTTAAAGACAGCACTAACTTCACTGAACTCAATTATTTTTGTATTAAAGTTTTTCTTCTCTAAAAAACGGTAGCCATAAAAAAAATCATCGGCATATTCTATGTCATGAAGACGATTTAATCTGCCTTTAGAAAAAATATATGTAATTTTCTTCATTAAAATAACCATAGTGTCAAAATTAAAAATTGCTATATTTTTTACTTACGACTATTCAGTAGAGACATTACGGAACTCTGGGTTGTTTGAAAGAGAAATGAGAATTTACTGTGAAATTTATAAAAATTATGATGTCGATTTTAAATTTATTACCTATGATGAAAATTTAGATTTACAGGGTAAGTATCAGAACTTTACATTTATATCAGTGTATGATTCTATAAAAAAATCTAGAAATAAAATAGTTAGACTTATTAAATCCTTTTTTGTACCCTTCAAACTTAAAAAAGATTTAGAAGATGTTGATATTTTACACCAACATCAGCTTCTTGGTTCTTGGGTTCCTTTGGTATTAAAATATCTTTTAAAGAAACCGGTTCTGATAAGAACTGGTTATGATGCTTATTTATTTACAATTCAAAACAAGGAACCAAAATATAAAACATTTTTTTATAAGCTTCTTACAATAATTTCTATAAAATTTAGTGACCTATATACCGTGACTAGTAACTCTGATTTTGAATTTTTAAAAAATAATTTTTTGACAAATAGTATAAAAATAGTTCCTAATTGGGTTGATCAAAAAAAAGAAATCTTGAGTAATAGAAATTTAGTAAAAATTCTTATGGTTGGTAGATTAGAAAAACAAAAGAACTATTCACTTGCATTTGAATTTTTAAATAAATTGGACGGTGATTTTGAAATTGATATATTTGGCTCAGGATCGCAAAAAAGTATGCTAAAGAATCTAGCTGAAGAGAATAAATTAAAGATAAATTTTTTAGGTAATGTCCAGCATAAAGAGCTTATGGAAAAGTATAAAAATTATGAGTATTTTTTATCAACTTCTAAATTTGAAGGAAACCCCAAAACTATTCTCGAAGCCTTAAGTAATGAGTGTATTGTATTTGCCTCAAATATTCTAAATCATTCAGAGTTAATTGAAGATGGGGTAAATGGATTCCTTTTTCAAAGCAAAAATGAACTTATTGAAAAATTTGAATTTATTGAAAATAATAACCAATTAAAAAAAACTATTAGGAATAATTGTAAAGAAAGTTTGAAAAATAATTCAATAGATAAAGTTACCGAACTTATGTTTTTAGATTACGATTACCTAATATCATTAAGATAAATCGCCAAAACAAAAAATCTCCAAATTCTTAAAGCATTAACTCTTGTAGGTATTTTTTTCAGTTTATATAAGTTTTCAAGCTTGATGTAATCAGATAAATTTGAATTGCTAATTTCATCAGCTATATATTCATAATTAGAAAAAACCCATTTCTTATAATCAAAAACAAATCCCTGCTTTGGCCTATCAAGAAACCCCTTATCAAAATCGTATTGTAAATAATTTCTCAAAGGTAGTTTCTGAATTTTATTTTGAAAATACTCAGTACTATGGCCAAGAACATATTCTATTAATTTATGGTCTACAAATGGTGATCTAACTTCTAAAGAATTTGACATCGATGCCCTATCAACTTTATACATCATTTGATCAACAAGATAATATTTGTAATCGGCACACAATAATCTCTTGTAAAGAGAGTTGCCCTCATTTACTTTTATTCTTAATTTTTCATCCAACTTCTTATCAAATAAAAAATTAAAAAGCTTTTGGTCTTCTAAAAAAGATACATAAGCTTCAACCTGATTATTAGAAAGTGATTTAAAATTAGTACCAGTACCAAAATTTGGTGGGTAATATTTATAAATTTTATTGAAATAATCTTTTGTAGTGCTTTTATTAATTAAATGATTTTTAACTCGATCATAACCTCCGAGAAGTTCGTCACCCCCATCGCCAGATATTGCGACTTTATAATCTAAAGCCATTAACTTACTTAAATAATAAGTTGGAACAATTGATGGATCAGAAAAAGGTTCATCTAAAGAACGAATTGCGCTAAGAACAATATTAGTGGAAATACTATCATCTATTAAAACTTCTTTATGGTTTGTATTATATTTTTTTACTACCTCATCAATATACTTTTTTTCATTATATTTTTTATTTTTAACAATTACCGAAAAAGTATTAACATCATAATTTGAGTCTGATAGATTTTTTACAATGCTTGTAGAGTCTATTCCACCCGACAAAAATGATGCAACCGGAACATCTGAAACCATCCTTTTTGTTACAGACTTTGAAAATAATTCCTCAAAGACATCGTAATTAAATTTTTTATTATCAATAAACTTGTCTGGAGACCAGTAGTGATTTTCCTTAACATTTAAATTTCCTTTAGCATAATCAATTTCAAGATATGATCCAGGTTTTATTTTTAAAATATTCTTAAAAATAGTATTTGGTGAAAAACTTACACCATAAGCAATATACTGCTCAAGAGATTCTATGTTAATTTCATTTTTTTTACATAATTCACTTACTGACTTTAAATTTGAAGCAAATAGTAGCTCATTGTCTTCTAATCTTACATAAAGTGGTTTTTGTCCTAACCTATCTTTTGCCAAAAATATTTTTTGGTTAACTTTGTCGAGATAAAAAAAAGAGAATTGTCCTTCAAGATTTTCTATAAATTTTATACCATAATTTTCAAGGCCTGCAAGAAGTGTTTCTGTATCAGAATGAGATGTTTTAAAGTCATATAAGTCTTTGAGTGAACTATTCCGTAAAGTTTTGGAGTTGTATATTTCTCCATTAAACATAAGAACCGAATTTGTTTTATCTGAAATCATTGGTTGATTAGCTTCTGCACTTAAATCTATGATTGAAAGTCTGTTAAACCATAGGTCATAATATATACCATCATTACCAATAATATTTGATAAATTATCCGGACCTCTACAAATAGAGTGAGAGTTTGAATGTTTTAATAAGTCATTATCAATTTCTTTAAATGAAACAGCTCCTGTAAAACCACACATAAAAGAATTATAATTACTAAAAAGACTTCTAAGATAAAATTTATTTTTATTAGAATTAACTATAATTATGAAAATTGCAATTCTTGGTAGCCAAGGTTTAGTTGGAAGTGCTGTTGTAAGGAAATTCAAAAATAACAATTTATTTACAAAAGTTATTTCATCAAATAGAGAAACTTTAAATCTGTTTGATTATGAAAGCGTAAAGAAATTTATAGAACAAGAGAAGCCAGATTATATAGTAAATGCTGCAGCAAAAGTTGGAGGGATACTTGCTAACAATACATACAGAGCTGATTTCATATTAGAAAATTTAAAAATTAATGTAAATTTATTAGAGTCTTTAATCCCATTTAAAAATATTAAATTAATTAATCTAGGAAGCAGTTGTATATACCCTCTCAATGCAAAAAACCCAATTAAAGAGGACTACATAATGACAGGTGAGTTAGAAAAAACAAACTCACCTTATGCTATGGCTAAATTAACTGCAATTGAACTTGGTAATTCAATACAAGCTCAATATGGGCATAAAATAGTAAATTTAATGCCAACAAATTTATACGGACCAAATGATAACTTTTCAGATAAAAATAGTCATGTAATCCCTGGATTAATGGGAAGGATGCATAAAACAAAAAATAATAAAGAAAACAAATTTGAAGTTTGGGGAACAGGTAACCCTCTTAGAGAATTTTTATACGTTGATGACCTTGCAGATGCTATATTATTTATAATTGAAAATAATGTTGAAGGCGGATTAATTAATATTGGAAGTAGCGATGAAATATCAATAAGTGATCTTGTTGATTCAATGACAAAAATAATTGATTATAAAGGCGAAATAATTTTTAATACTGAATATCCAGATGGCAATCCAAGAAAACTTCTTGATTCTTCCAAAATTTTATCATATGGGTGGAAACCAAAAGTAAAAATAGATGAAGGATTAAGCCGAACTTACAAGTGGTATTTAGAAAATATATCTAAAAATAATTAACTTGAAACTGCATGCTCCCAGCTGGGTTCAAGTAAGTTATTTTTAATAAGTACACTTTCTTTTTCAGCAAGTTCTAGATCGGACTCAACCATAGTTTTTACCAAACCTTTAAAGTCAAGTTCTGGTTTCCAGTTAAGCTTTTTTTTGGCTTTTGAAGGATCTCCTAATAAATGATTAACTTCATTTGGTCTGTAATATTTTTCGGAAGTCAAAACATAATCTTGCCAGCTTAGTCCGACCTCGTTAAAGGCTATTTCTACAAATTCTTCAACAGTATGTGTTTCACCAGTTGCTAAAACCCAGTCTTCAGCAGAATCATGCTCCATCATTAACTTCATACCTCTGACATAGTCACCAGCGAAACCCCAGTCACGTTTGGCATCTAAATTGCCAAGGGTTAAATTACTTTGAATCTTATGATAGATTCTTCCAACAGCTCTTGTAATTTTTCTTGTTACAAATGTTTCCCCTCTTAGCGGAGACTCATGATTAAATAATATTCCATTTACACAAAATAAATCGTAAGAGTCTCTGTAAACTTTTGTCATTTCATGAGCAAAAACTTTCCCAACAGCATAAGGGCTTTTGGGATTAAACATTGAAGTTTCAGATAACATTGAGGAGTCTACCCCACCAAACATTTCAGATGAAGAAGCTTGGTAAAATTTTATTTTTTTATTTGAGTTTTTAACAACCTCTAACAATGTCAACGGACCAATTGTAGATGTTTGTGTTGTATAAAGTGGGTTTTTAAAAGATACAGCAACATGCGATTGTGCAGCAAGATTATAGATTTCATCGGGTTGAATGCCTGATACTAAATTATTTAATGATGAAGAGTCAAGTAAATCAGAATAATAGAGGTTGAACTGGCCTGTTTCACCAAACTTTGATATTAGGCTATCTATCCTTGATGTATTGAATGTTGATGATCGCCTAACAGTTCCATGAACTTCATAACCAGAATCAATTAAGTGTTTTGACAAATAGTAGCCATCTTGCCCTGTGACACCTGTAATAAATGCTTTCATAATATATCTTTATCTAGAATTATAGGTTTGTTAAATGCTAATCCAATCGTTAAAAATAAAATTATGGGGTAATGTGCATTTTCCATACTTGGATCAAAAAGCGAGTTAAAAATTAGAGGGATTATTAATAAAAAATAATCTTTTGTTAAGTTTTGAGATTTAAATTTTTGAAAAAGTAAGTAATAAATTGCAATTACGGAAGCTAAATGTATAAGGCCACCTCTCGATAAAATATGTATAAAATAATTATGAACATTTATATTTGTTCTGTCTTGCCCTGTTCTTTGATCGGAATCCATTGCTGGAATAATATCATGATAACCATAACCTATAAGCAATGTTGAACCACTCATATCTTGAGATATATCCTGCCAAATTTGCAACCTCCAATTCAGATTGCCGTCACTTGAGAATAAACGATTATTTTCAAAGTAAAACAATTTAAGTTTTAAAACCTCTCGTTCATATACATTGTCATTTATTGTTCTATAACGAGAAGTAATAGCATATTTTAACTCACTATCAATCTCTTCATCAATAACAATGTCTTTACTAACTACCCAGCTTGTTGAAAGTACAAATACCAAAACTGACAATACAAACACTATCGCAAATGATAAATCAATTTTTTTAATATTTTTTTTAAAACTTGGAATTGTTAATAATGCAAATAAAAACAGAGAAATAAATCCACTTCTGCTCTTTACTAAAAATAAAGGAGCATACAGAGAACCAAAAATAAATACAAGAAATAGAGCATGCTTAGAATAATTTTTCTTTTCTAAAAATAAATAAAATACAAAAACACAGGCAAGAAGCAAATCCGAACCCTTGGGATACTCAAACTTATCAGAATAATTTAAAAAAAAGTTCTGAAGATTCTCGCTAATACCTCTGGTTGAGTAAATGTAAATAACAAGTAAACCAAAAAATGATAAATAAATATCTTCTTCATTAATTTTAAATCCAATATTTGATGTTATATTATAACCAATTACAAGTGCACCAAATGACCAGATGTATGAAGAAGTTTTGTATAAAAAAGGATCTAATAGGTTTGTATCAAAAAAGAAATTAAAAATAAAAAAACTTATTATAAGAAGGCAAGTAAAAAAATTTAATTTTTTGTCATCTAAAAAATATTTTTTTTTATATATAGGAATTATAAAAGAATAAATTATCAATAAAGTAAAAGAGCCCGCAATAAAATACTCTCCTAATCTAAATCCAAATAACGTAAAACCTGTAAAGGTTCTGGCAAAAAGAAAGATAAGAAAAATAATAATTTTTATAAAAAGTGAAAAGGAATAGTTTGCTTTTTTACTCATAATCATTACGGCTTTATAGTTTTGTAATTATATATATTTTTTTCAAGAATTTCTAATATCATAACAATTGCCCAAACAGACAGAAGCGTACCATGAATGTCTGGTACATTGTTTCCTTTAGATATTTCAATGCCGTAATAGTGTGTTTGCGACTTATTAACAAAATACGAAAATCCTTTTTTTTCTTCATGATATAAAAGATTCAGGTATTTTAATATATCCTTTAAAAGCTCTTTAATTTCTTGTTTCTTGTAATCAGTTTGTGATGAACACTTATACAATACGTATACATAATCTACTAAGTCACAGCCTTCAAACTCTGGCTTATTGTTTAAACAAAAATCTATTAATTTTTCTGGCATATGAATTTCTTCATTTAACCAATCTAGGCCTGATATGACTTTCATTGCACCGTTTATAACTTGTCTAGTGCCTATATCATCGCCATCAAAATACGATCCCGTATCTTTATTAAGCTTAGTTTTAATAAATTTAGATAAATTATTAGCTATTCCTACACCATAAACCTTTGAATATACTGAATAAGAAGAAAACTGGGCTCCAGCATCCCACGGTTTTCTCCAATCATATGAATTTAAATAACTTTCAACGTCATTGTATAGACCGTAAGAAATATCTGGAATTCTTGATACTTCAACATCAATTTCATTAAGAGTTGATATCGTTTGCTTGTTATCAGCGTTTAAGGTTTTAAAAATATGAACACTTTTATTTTGATAATTTTTACCGGCAACTTTGTTTAAAACTATTTTTACATTTTCTTTTGCGTTGAAGCTGCTCAAGTATTTATTAAAGTAATCATAAACTTCTTTATCTATAAAATAATTTTTGTAATCACTAATTTGATGATTTTGAAAATTCAGGATGTAATTTCTCCAATTATTTCTATCAATTTCATTTAAATCATTCCATTTATTAGTGATTTTATAAAGCTTTAAAGCATAGCAATTGTAACCAAGGTTAATTTTTTTCCCAGAAGCAGTCGAATAATTGTTAGTTGGTACATAATTATATTTATTATTAATTTTTAGTGAATCTACAAAATCAATTGCGAGTCTTGGGATCTCTTGAAAATGTTTTAGGTCAATCATTTAATTATTTTTCTTACTATTTGTTTTAAATATTGTTTAATTGTAAAACTTGTTATTAATTTTTGAGCTTTATTTTTCAATAAATAAAAATACATAGATGCAATATTCACTTTTGTTGTAACATTTTTTTTGTTTTCCTTAACGTTACAAAACTTATGAAAGAATTCTTGACACATAGAGTCTGCTGAAAATGGATAACTGGATAAAGATTTTTTATAATATTCAAAATTTTCGATAATTTTTAATAGACTGTTCTCGAAATCATTCTCAAACTTTACACCAAAACCTACGCAATACTCCGGAATTCCTCCACTATTAAAATATAATATTGGTAGTCCACATTGAGCAGCTTCAATATGATGATTGCCTGATGGTTCGTTTATAGACGCTGTTAAATATATATTATTTTTCTTAATTTCAGCGGCTAATTCATCACCAGACAATGGTTCTTTTACTATCGTGTTTTCAAATTTTATTTCATCTGGAACATTGCCGATATACGTGAATTGTATATTTTTGTAATTTGGTTTAGATAATAATTGATCAAATTCCTTATAAGTTTCAAAACCTTTATTTAAATGTGCACTCCAATGATGTGTCACAAACTTTATCTTGTTTTGTTCAAAATCAATAAGATTAGAGTTGTTGAATATTCCCGTATCTGCTCCAGACATAATGACTGAAGTTTTTTCATAAGCCATTCCAATTTCTGTATATATTGACCTTAGCCATTCACTAACAAATATAACATGGTCAGCGCAATCACTTGCGTCTAGGTAAAATTTGTTTATAAAATCTGTGCCTTTCCTTTCATCACACTCGTTAATTCTTTGAATAACAGTAACATTTGGATTTACATATTTTTTATATTTTTTTATGTCTTCGTGATTAAATGTTGAAGAAGATTCTTTTCTACTTCTTGGATCTGTAAGTAAAATAATATCTATTTCTTTATCACATAAGTCATGGATTACTTCATGACCGTTTTGAATTAAATAATTTTTTAAGTTTAAGACAAATAAATTCCCACCTCCCCATGGGCCATCAATGATTCTTGAGCCTATACTAACTTTCATAAATCTCATTAAACATTCTTATATATCCTAACATTCCATTAGGTATGGTTAGCTTTGAAGACTGGTTAAAAGCAAAGTTAATATCTGGAATAGAATTTTCGAAAGTTGATATGTCATTCGAGTCCATAATTGACTCCCTCGAAAGAATTTCATCAGCAATTCCAACATCTGTAGATATTATAGGAGTCATAGTTTGCCCACATTCAACCAAGGCCTGGGGGCCACCCTCTAACCTAGAAGTCACTAGGTATAGGTCTAATATGTTGTATAACTCGTTTAATGTAGAAAAATTTGCCATTTCAAAATATTTATAATCTATTTTGTTTTTTTGTAACTCAGAAATTACATAATTTCTTCTTTTGCCAGATAATACAACTTTAAAGTTGCTGTGCTTTTTATTCAGTTGCTTGACAATTTCAATAAATAGATCAGGACCTTTTACTAGCTTTGGGGATTTCATGTCATAGCTTTCAGTATCCCTCTGAAAACTTCCAACTAAATAGTCACCAACTTCGAAGCCAAATTTATCTCTCAAATTATTTTTGTCTTCGATATAGAACCAAATATTTTGATTGACCCATAAAGGTAAAAAATAAATAGGCTTGTCTGTAATTTTTTCTAAAACTAATTTGGTTTTTTTTGAAATTGTATGATATGCATGAACATATTTGTCTAATTCAAGTATCTTTATTACCTCTGGACTATCTGAAGAACTGTTTTCAATATGGTAAATTGATGAAACCACTTTTTTATTACTAAATTTTTTATAAGTAGACACTTCAATAGACCATGGTGCGATGATCCAAACTATGTCTGCAAAATAAATAGATTTAGTTATTATATTTTGATTATTTTCAATCCACTCTGCTTTAATTCTATCTATAATCCAAGATTCATTAATTTTTGTTGTGTAAACTTTCATCTACATCCTTCTATAATTATTAAGCAAAAAAACTTCAGCCTATTGTTATGATAATATTAATGAAAATATTAATTACAGGTATCTCTGGTCAAGATGGAATATTTTTAACAAAACTAATTCAAAAAAAATATAAAGAATTTTCGATTTTAGGCACTTCTAGAAGTCTGTCTACATCAAATTTTATAAATAGAATAAAATTAGATACTCTTTCCCCAACCCAAACAATTAAATTAATAAATGTTAATCTTCTAAATGAAGGCTCTACAAACAACCTTATAACTGATTTTTCTCCTGACATGTTGTTTAATTTTACTGGTCCAAGTTCTGTGTATAAATCTCTCAAAGACCCAAATATTGAAAGTGAAATAATAAAAATTTTTGATAATATAACTAAATCACTTATTTTAAATAAAAATTTTTGTAATTTTTTTCAAGCTTCTACTTCTGAAATGTTTGGATTAAATAAATCGAATAACTTTGATGAGATGTCAAAATTTTTTCCTAATTCACCATATGCTAAAGGTAAGCTATCCAACCATGAGCAGGTAAAAAAATACTATGAAAAATATGAATGGAATATACATTCAGGCATTATGTTTAACCATGAATCTGAGTATAGAAAAAACCAATACTTATTTATGAAAATTATCAATGCTGCAATTAGTATCAAGTCAAAAAAACAGGATTGTTTAATTCTTGGAAGCTTGGATTATTCTAGGGATTGGTCTTATGCTAAAGAAATTGTTGAAGGTGCCTTTATAATTACTACTAAAGGTAAAAGCTGTGATTACGTTTTAAGCTCTGGTTCGTCTTCTAGCATTAGAGAAGTTACAAAAATAATTTTCGATTATTTTAATTTAAACTATGAAGACTATGTAAAGATTGATTCGGCACTATTGAGAGAAAACGATTCACCAAAAATTTTGTCGAACCCAAGTAAAATATATAATGAACTTGGTTGGAAAACAAAACTTAAAGTTGAAGATTTTATTGAAATCATAATCAAAAATTATATTAATTTTTAATTAATAGATTATTTAATAATTTTTTTAGGTTTTTTATTCTTTCTTATCAAGTCAAAGTAATATTTTTGTTCTTTTTTTTTAACACTAGAAATATTATCAATAGTATTTAAGTTATAAAGTGGTTCATAAATATATTTATATTTAATGTTTTGATTTAGTAAATCCTTAAATAATTTAAAGTCTTGGGAATAATAATAATTTTCATCATAACATCCAGCATTAATCAGTGTTTTCTTTTTGATCATTAAAGTTCCATGTATAAATGGATTTTTAAATCTTACAACTAATTTTTTTGGCAGGAAGTAACTATACCGAGGAATTAAATTCCCTTTTTGGAGATTCGTTGCTCTGCTTACTGAAAATTCAAATTCTTCACCTATAAGTACCTGAAGTTGTTTTTCAAATCTTTTATATTCAGAAGTATCGTCTGCATCCTGCCTTGCAATAATATCACCTCTACTGTAAGCAATTAATTTATTTAAAGATTTGGTAAGGCCTAGATTATTCTCATTTCTATAAATTTTTATTCTAGAATCTAACAACTCAAATTCTTTTAAGATATCAAGAGTTCTATCACTAGAAAAGTCGTCAATAATTAAAAATTCGAAATCCTCAAAAGTTTGATTTAAAATGCTATTTATTGAGTTATTTAGATATTTCTCAGAATCCTTAACTGACATTATTACAGAAATCATAATCAAAAAGTCTTGTCAAAAAGATTATTGAAATTATTAAAAAATTTACTCGAATCAAATATATTATTTGTATGTTCTAAAAGTTTTTTAGTTGATCTATTAACTGCATCAATGTCTTTAATTAATAGTAATTTTTCTTTTAAATCTTCGTATTCAAATTGTTTAAACGAAAACTCATAACCTTCAGGGAAAAATTCATCCATACCTCCAAATGATGGATATATAGATAGTGTACCTAAAGCAGATGCTTCACACAATAATCTTGGCTGGCCCTCATAAAGCTTTGTTGCCGTTACAACTGCTGAAGCTTTAGCAATATATTTCATCACTTCATCGTTTGGTAAAAATCCAAGAAATGAAATATTGTGATTCGTATATTTATTTTCCAAATATTCTCTTAAAATTCCATCACCAATTATTAATAATTCATAATCTTCTAATCTTGCATCTATCCATGCTTCTATTAATTCTTTTAGTCCTTTCTCTTCAGACAATCTTCCAGCATAGATTATTGTATTATCTTTTCTTAAAATAGGTTCTTTATCAAGTTTTATTGGGTTATTAATAACTGTAATTTTTTCTTTAGGAATACCGAGGTTTAACATTTTTGCCTGATGAAAATTATTAATTAAAATAATAGATAAGGGGTAGTGTTTAAGAATTTTAAAATATTTCTTGGAAAAGAAACACAATAAAAAAGATTTCAAATATGATTCAGAAAAATATTTATTATAAAATAATGTATTTTCTCTATGAAACCCACAAGCGTAACAAGTTAATTGTTCATTAAGATGATTTTTTGAAAAGAAATATCTTGAGCATTCGTATCTAAAATTATGAATTTTTAAAAGTACTTTTATATTTCTTTTTTTCAATATTCGAAAAATACCTAAATTAACAGTAAACCAAATATTATGAATGTAAATTGCGTCCGGTTCAAATCTGTCTAATAATTTAGCAAGTTCATTATTAACCTTATAATTACTTCTTGTCAACAATCCTATTATTGGAAATAAAGAACTTTTGTTTTGATTCTTAACACTAAAAAATTCTACTTCATACTGTTTACCTAAGATACCAAGTTCTTCATAAATATTCGAATCCTCTCCACCATAGTTTTGATAAAAATTATGAACGACTAATAATTTTTTCATTTTAATGGATAAAGTTTATTTCTCTTTTTTCACCATTCATCTCTAGTCGAAGAATTGTATCAAAATTCTTATATCTTTCTGGATCATGTGTTGAGTTAATTACAGTAATTTTTTGATCATCTATTATTGATAAAACCAATTCTTTAGAAGCTTCGTCAAGATTAGCCATTGCCTCATCTAAGATGAGAATTTCTGGTTTACTTAACAATGCTCTAATAAATCCGATTTTTTGCATTTGTCCAGATGATAGGGAATTGTTATCTATCTCCCTATCAAGATTGTAGCTACTTTCTTCTTTAAAAATATCAAACTTCCTCAACATATCCATAATTTCATCATCTGAAATGTCCAATTTATTACCATAAATTAAATTCTTCCTTAAACTTTTTTGAAAAATGAATGGGGTAGCACCAATATATGAAAAATTTTCACTAAAAGCTGTAAGGGTTCCCTTTTCGGGTATTAAAACATTTCCAATTAAACCTAGCAATGTGCTTTTGCCTGTTCCGTTAGCACCAACAATTATATTGTGAGTGTTTTTTTGAAACTCTACATTAAGGCTCTCGAATATATATTCTTCACTATTGGAATATTTAAAAGTGACATTTTCTATTTTTATTTTTTGAGAATCAGTTATAGAAAAATAATCAGTATTTAATACTCTTTTTGCTTTTTCCATTTTTACAAATTCTGCGATATGTATCTGTGAATTAGCAACTTGATTTAATGCACTAGAAATACTTGATAGAGATTGAAATAGCCGAATAGTTACTCCTAAAAAATCTAACGAGATTCTGGTTATAAATCTAGGTATATTTAAAATTATCGAAAATATAAAAAGTGTGAAGAAGTTAGGCAATTGGTTATTTACAAAATTAATTTGATAATTTTTAAAGGCAATACTGTAAACTTTTTTTACAGCGTTTGTAAAATTCTCAAGCTCAAACTGCTCCATTCTCAATATTTTTATTAGTGGCAGGTTTTCTACTGCATTAACTAAATCTTTATTCGCTGTTTTTCCTAAAAGAAAAAAACTGTGCATGTAATTACGGGCTGCTTTAATTAATTTAAATATTGGCACAGACAACAATAAAACACCTAACCCAAAATAGCCAATTAAGGTTACGTCTGCAATTAGTAAATAAGCTATATAAGCGCCTGATTGCAATGAATGATTTAGGAAATATGTAAAGTTGGAGTAAAAAAATGAAATATGTACAGAAAGAGTATTTAAATAATAATAAGTATCAGAAGTTGAATAATTTTTTTGTTCCAGTATTTTATCAAACATATAATTTTTAAGACCAACCAGTACATCAATTTCCATTTTTTTTAGTATTGCAAATTGTAAATAATTAAATATGTACCTAAGTAAAACTGTCAAAACAATAAAAATTTTGTTACTAATAAAAAACTCTAAAAGAATGTTGAGGGTTTCTACATTAGTAAACTGATCAGCAATTATTGCGGCAAATATTCCAATCAGTAATAAGTCAGTTCCAGCTGTTAGTTGTGAAAGAACTATAGATCCAGCTATTAGAAATTTTTTATTTTTTGTATCTGTGAGTTTTGATACATACATTATATCTTTTACAACTTGAACAATATTTTTCACTATTATGATTATATTTCTAATTTTTAACTAGATGCAATAAACTTCTATTTTATGCAGAAATTAATAAAGATAAATTAAACTTAGCTTAATGGTTGACAAATATAATACTGCAATTTGCTTTGTTGCGAATTTTAAATACTTATATAAGCACTTTCCAAGAATATATCAACAATTAAGAACAAAAGGAAATTACAGCGGTGAAATTGTAGTTATTACAAATATGATTTGTCCTTCAATATTTATCAAATTTTTAGGAAGAAAAAATAACGTTACAATATTACGATTTAGAAAAATTATTTTTAATAAGGAAGCTGAAGAAGTTCTTTCGTCATTAAGTGCTGTACCAAATAGGCATTTAACCAAAAACTTTCAATGGCATAAGCTCTACCTGTTTCATAAGAAAATAAAAAAATGGAAGTATATTTTTTATATGGATATCAATATGAATATTCACCATGATATAAACCCAATACTTTCAATCAAACCAAACAAAAAATTATTTGCTAGAGCAGACGGGTTTCCTGATTATAAGTGGAAATTAAAAACACAATTTGACAAAAATCATAGTAAATTTAATGATTTATATAAAAAGTACAATCTTGAAATAACAAATTATTTTCAAACAGGAGTTATTTTTTTTGACACAAGTATTGTTAAAAATAATACACTTAGTGAAATAAAATTACTCGTACAAAAATTTCCTATATCAATTACTAATGAGCAAGGTATTTTGAATTTATATTTTATTTTTGAAAAAAATCAATATGAACAGTTAATTGATTTCTTGAATGGACAACTATCATATTTTTATTGGAAAAAAAGTGACCAAGAAGTCATTATTACTAAAGCACTGACAGAAAAAAATAGATAAAAAAATACTATTTCTAAAAAAGAAGAAGAAAATAAAGAGTCAATAAATTTATTAATTTAGAATATTTTGATTTTCTATTGGTATCCAGCTTTTTGGAATTTTTTCTATTTTGATATTTGAATCTCTCCACCATGGGGTCGGATAATATATTACTTTATTTTCATATTGTGATAAGTAAGCTGCAAGTGCTGAAAATGAACTATTTGCAACTATATAATACTGATAATTGCACAGCTTTAAAAAATCATCTTTTGATTTTGAATTTTCTTTTGGATAATAAATATTATTTATATTATTAAATATATTGAGGTCAGGAACAAAATTATTGTCATCAGTAAATATATCTATAAATATATTGTTCCTTTTCTGTTTTAAGTTTTCTAATGCTTTCTTGTAATAACTATTTAATAATTCTTGATTTATTTTTAAATAATCACCTTTTCTAATATGAATAGCAACTATATCTTTATTACTTTGATGATTCTCAATACCCAAGATCTGATTAATTTGATTCTTTGATTTTTCTATATAATTAAAATCTTGATAATAGCCGACAAAACGATTAAAAAATTTGAAATCATTTTCTGTGTATGAATTACTTTCTTGAAAAAAAGAATCCGTCGCAAAAAAGATTCTATTATTTTTGAATCTAATTGTCTTTAATCCAAATTCATTTAAATCAAATTCTAATTTTCTTGGAAATTTCATATTGGTTTCATAAAAATTTATATCGCAATAAGTCTTCATATTTTTGGATTTTAGAAATAGTGCATATGCTATTTGGAATAACTGATTTCCCAAACCACCTTTAATATCGACAATTGCAATTTTTTTCATAGATTATGTTTTAAACCTTACGTGCTTAAATTTATCAACCTTTCTGATTAGTAATTTTTTAATAAATTTATAAACTTTTTTTGGTAAAAGTACCCTTAAAGTTTGTCGAAATATTTTATAAATTTTCCATCCAAATTGGTGAACATAAAGTTTCTTAGAAATACTATATAAAAATATCATTGCAATTCTGTTTATATCTTTTATTTTTATATTATTAGAAAGCTTATGAACAATCTTTATATTTATTGATTCTAAGTATCTAGGATATCCAAAATGATTATCAGCACGGCACCTATATTGATAATAATTGTCTGGAATTTGATGCTTGAATGGACTACCTTCAACATCGAATCTTTCCGAAGGCTGATATTCAATTTGAAGATTTTTTAATAGTATTGCAAGCGCAACATCATCCCAATAAGAATGGTCCCATTGAGATTTATTTTCTAAAATTTTTTCAACGGTTGCTTTATTTAAAATTAAAGTAGAGCCACTTATAAAAGTAATATCTTTATCCAAGTGAATATCAGAAGACTGCATTTTTCCAGAATTTGTTTTATGAACCTTGCCTGCATAAACGTACTTTGTATTTAATAAATTGTTTTCTATAAAACTTTCCAAATTACTATATTTTATATATGAACTGGGAGTTGGTCTAACAATAAAATCATATTCATAATTTTGATTTAACCACTCAAAAGCAAGCAAAGTCTTCATTCCCATATTTAGAGAACTATCACTGGTATTAATTAACAAATCATTTTTATTTACTTTAAATTTTTCCCCTTTTAATTCTTTTTTATCCCCAGCTTTGTACCAGTACGTTAATTGAGGATTAAAGGATTGTTGAAAAAATATTTTTTTTTGAGCCTTGCTATTTCTCGTAGCAGGGTAAGTATTTGATGAAATAATTAAAGTTGCAATCTTGATATCATTATTCATACTTTGCATTATATAAGTGTAATTTTTAAATAAATATCACGTGTTCATATGAAAATGATCAAATAAATCACTAAAATTCTTCAAATTCTTTGATTAAACTTGTGGCAAACTTTTCATATGTTAGTTGATCTAAGATTAGTTCTTTAGGATTAAAATTTTCTATATTTTCTAAAAATGGTTTTAATTGTTTTTTTAAATCAGAATACGTATCTACAACTTCCCCACACTCGCCACTCCAGTATGGCACTGAAGTTCCTTCTATGTCTTTGCCTTCAAACTTACTTTTTTTACTATCCCAAACCAGTAAAGGCAAATTGAAAGCCATCAATTCTTGAATTGCAAACCCTTGAGACTCCGTGGAGGAAATGATTATTCCAAATCTTGATTTTTTAGCTTGTGTTCTTAAAACGTTATTATCATAATCACCATATTCGAATAATTTTGATTTAATCTTTTCTGAATTCAAAAGTGATTTAACTTTTTCCAAATCTTTCTTATCTCTATTTTTAAAATAAATCAAACATTCACTTTTGGTTCTTAAATAACTCTCACTATAAAGAATTTGTTTTTCACTTATTACACCAATAGGGAGAACACAAATTTGTCTAGAATCTAAATCTATATTAAGACTTTTTAATATACTTTCTGCAGCACTTTTAGAGGCGGCTAAAATTTTTATATTTTTATATTGCTTTGCGTATTGATTTAATCTCTTTAATTGATTAATCGTATACAAAGGTCCAACTATAACTTTTGATTTCTCAATACCATTATTAATAACTTCTTTTAAAACATTCTCACCAAAATCATCAAATTGAACAATAAAAGAATTGTCATATTGAATTTTATTAAAGCTGACTAGTTTGTTTTTTCTAAATGTTTTTACCACATTATTCATTAATTTATGTGGCCCATTAGAGATTAATCGATTTGGTAGTGATACATTGAAAAAATATGATAAGTCAATTAATTTATTTAAAAAAACAGATTTTTTCAACTTAAATGTAAATAAAATTTTTTTTCTTTTGGCATAGCCCGGCTCATAAAATATGTTAATCATTAGAAAAATAATCTTTAACGTTATATTTTTTATTATTAAAGGAGAGGCTATCTATATCGTATTGTTTATTTGCTGAAGTAATTAAATTTTTATTTATTACCCGTATGCCATATCTCAACTCTACTACGGTTCTTTCAATTTCTTGTTTTGAATTAGGTCTTGTACTAGCACCTAATCCCTCATCTAAAAAATATCCAAGATTTTTATGTATGTAATGAGCCTTTCCAAAGCTAAGAATCCTCATTGCAAAATCATAATCAGCACCAGAATAAAGTTGCTCATCAAATAAACCTGCTTTGGTGAGTATGGACCTTCTAAACATAAAAAAAGGGCCTATTATCATTCCAATTCTTAATAAGTCTTCCTTGCCTGACATGTCTTGAAGCTTTCCTCTTTTCTTTTTGAATTTATTAACTTTGTAATAATGACCATAAACTATATCAATATCTTTTTTTGCATCTAAAGTATCTGACATGTATTTTAAGGAATTTTTTGTTCTTTGATCATCTACATTCCATATACAGATATATTCACTATCTGAATTATTTATACAATTATTCCATGAGGCGCTCATTGGTTGTAATTTTTCAGAAATGCTTAAATTTATTAAGTCACCTTCTTTATATTTGTTTTTGTGAATATTTATTTTATTAAGCTCTGTACTTGATGGTTCGTTGATTTCTAAGTTAACTTGGAAATTATCAAATTTTTGTTTTCTAACATTTGTTAAAAAACCATCAATATATTTTTGAGAATTATAAACAGATGTTAGTGCTGTTACTTTTGGCATCTAAAATAAATATATATTGATAAAAAATTAAAACTACTAAAAAATATTACATTTGTCATTTCATTTTATTATTTAACGAATTTTCTATAGATTTGACTATACACTGTATTCTTATTTTTAAAATAAAAAGGCTCTTCTTTAAAAAAGATAACTTTCCTAATGTTTAATGGATATAAGATATAAAATTTAAATTTTTGCCACTTATTATAAATGCCATCTCTGACAGTTAGTATTGGCCATTGGTATTGTTCTTCTGGGTTTTCAAAATAAAATGATTCATCATTTATGCATAGGCAGCCATATATTTTTCCCATTACGCTTAATATGCTTTGATCATGTCTACAAGCATTAAAATAATCGTCTTGATTTTCTGAATAAAAATCTGTAATAAGTTCATTATCTTTTTCTACAACATTTTGAAAGTCCTGAAAAAATGTTTTTGCTTTTTCTGTATTTTTGACCAGTAGAACGCCTCCCATTTGCTGGGGTGTGTCAGTTATTTTTTTATCATTTCTTACACCAAAATAATCAAATACTTGTTTTGTAGTCCAGTGTTTTTCTATATTATTAGGCATTCTAAATAAAAATAAACTTTCATTTGAATTGTCTAGCATCTCAAAATACTCAACAAGTCGTTCTTTACCTCTAAAGTTAAGCGTCGAGCCTGAATCAACGTAAATCAATATATCACCTTTTTCCATTTTTTCTAAAGTTTGCAAAATAATCTGTGATTTCCAAATCCAATAACCGCCTCCTTTTGATTTTTTAAGTAATTCATTAAAGCGTTTTATAAACTTTGTATCTAGTGAGCTTTTTTTATATGTAAAAACTTTATGAAAAATATTAAATTTTTTTGCTTGATAACTTAATCGTTTTCTTTGAATGGAATACTGATTATCACCATAGGTTATAAAAAAATACTTTATTTGTTTTTTATCAATGTAAAATTTTTTTTGTTGCATGTATTATAAAAATATTATTTTGATATTTTAATTTTTAACAAAGTTTTTGACTGCCCTTCCAATTTCGAATACTTATGACTTTTAACTTGATTATTTGTCTCTAGCAATTGAGAAATTTCACTTTTACTATATTGATTGTGATAAATTTCGTACTCAGTATTTTCATTATCAAGAGACTTAATGCTTTCTCCTGACTCAAGAGGTTCAATAAAAAATGAGATAAGAACTAAAAACTTAGCAACTCTAATCATTTCTTCAATAGGTTTTTTGTAATCTTCCATGTGTTCTATAACGTGTCTTGAATGTACTACATCAAAACTGGAATCTTCAAATGGAATTTGGTTTGCTGAACCAACTACGCAGTTTATTCCTTTAGCTAAATTTAATTCAACAATTTCAGGAGTAATGTCCAGCCCAGTATATTTAAGTTTTTTGAATTTTTGGATACCATAAAATTCAGGAGATCCCCCACATCCTACATCTAAGATACTTTTATATCTCTTAAAATTCTTTCTTACTTTAACCCTGTCTTTTTCTAAAATTGATCCCATCCATGAATTTGAAAATTCTTCAATGCTGGGCATTTGTATTTTTTTTCCATGATGTTCATACTCAGTTTTCCCACTGAATAGATTTTCAGACCACCATTTTTCAAAATTTTTTCTTTCCATATTCATAATTCATTCTAAATCACTCGTTTATTTGTTTAAACATCTATTTTTAATTGATTAATATTAATTTATTGAAAGATTTACTAATATTTAGAAATTTTGTTTAAGAGATGGTAAACGACAAGTTTTATTTAGAAATGCAAAAACTAAAACCTGAAGATTTTATTACAGGTAACAACTTTGCCAGGAATTCAGATGTAGTCTACGCAGAGGCAATTTCAGTTAATGAAATCGAAAAGCTCGAAAAAAACAATGTAAATTATTATGAAATAATAGATAAAAAAGTATGCATTTATTCAATTAAGGAATTTCAATTAAGTGAGAATGATATTATTTTTTGTAAAACGGATTTTCTTTTTGATTTATTTTCACAATTAAAAAATATTAGGAAATTAAAAAATATTAAACTGATAACTCACCAAGCAGCTACACCTGCTATTGATAAAAAACTTTTTAACTTAAAACCAAAGTGTATTTCGGAGTGGTATTCCATAAATGTTGATTACAACAAAGCAGGACTTATTCCAATTCCTCTTGGGCTTGCAAATAATTTTTCTGATGGAAACCTTCATCCAACTAACTTTCTTAATTGTTATTTTAATTACTTAGGTGTCGAAAAAATTAATAAAATTTATTGCAACTTTAATTTAAAAAATAATCCAAAACGAAATGAATATTTTGAATTTGCCAAAACAAATAAAGTCTTTAAAACTATTACAAAAATTAAGGAAAATTCAGATTTTATTGATGATTTATTTAAATATGAATTTATTTTGGCTCCATCTGGGGTCGGCAAGGATACACACAGATTTTGGGAAACACTTTATGCAGGAAGTACGCCAATAGCAGAAAATGACCAAATATATAATGATTTTTTTCATGAAAATTACAAATCTTTTAATGCAGTTCAAGAACTTGGAACAGAGTTCATAAATGTTCAGCTTTCTAATGATTCTTTACCAAAAAAACTCAACATTAACTTTTGGATCTCAAAAATTAAAAGTAATAAAAGAACTTCAAATGAAGTAGTTTTTATCAAATTTGATCAGTTAAAAATAGCAAAAAATAAAAAAGCATATATAAAAAAATATACTCGTTACAAAATACTGAATTCAAATTTTAGTATAAAAATAAAAATTAAAGATTATATAAAAACCTTTAAGAACATAGAAAGTAAACTTGAAAAAATATATTGGAATTAATTTTTCAACTATTAAAGTTGTATTATTAATTTGAAATAAAATTATTTTAATCAATATAAAAAATGAAATTCTTTTGGAAAAAATTTAACTTTAACCCTACTCAAGAATGGGGTTGGGAAAGAATGAAGCTTGAATTTTTAGTTAGTAATTACAATATTATTTCTCAGGGAATTGCACATATTGGTGGCTGGAAATGCGAGGAAGTACATAAATATAAAAAACTATTCGGAGACATCCCTGTAGTTTTTGTTGAGCCTAACAACAAATTAAAACCATTTATTGATGAAAATCTTAAATATTACAAAAAAGTTAGATGTGAGTATGTTGCATTAGGCAACAAAGATTCCCAGGTCTATCTGAACTTAAATTTTTCAAATCCTGACAATGACGATATAGGTCAGTCTTCATCAGTTTTAGAGCCTTTATTACACCCTCCAATTGGAACAAAGAAAGTGGAAGTAGAAATGACAACTGCTGACAAGTTGTTTAAAGAAGACAATGTAGATTTTTTATCTATAGATGTTCAGGGTTACGAATTAGAAGTTTTAAAAGGTGCAGAAAAATTACTAAATCAAGTTAAGTATGTTATTACTGAAGTAAATAAAACTGAACAATATAAGGGGTGTGTTCTAATTGATGAGCTTGATGATTACTTGAATAGATTTGGGTTTTTAAGAATGGAAACAGAATGGTGGGGTGGTGATGGTGACTGGGGAGATGCTTTTTACATAAAAGACGACATGCTCAATTAATACAGTTTCTTTTAAAAAAAATAATTTTCTTCATTAAGAAATTATCATTAAGTTATTGAAAAATTTAGATAAAATAGAAAAAGTTACGATTGAACCATACGGTGGGTTTGGTAATAACTTACAGCAAATCGCACTAGCAATAATGTTTTCAAAAAAGTACAAGAAAAACTTTGTTTTAAAAAAGCATCCAATTGTTAAGGATTTTAAATTAAAATTTAATAAGAATGTCCCTGACTTTACAATTTCTAGTACAAAGTCAAGATTTTTCTATTTCGGAAGTGATGAATTAATTAATTATAAAATTGATCCGCCGCTAGACATACATGATAAGAATTACTACTTAGATAACTTTTCTAATATTTTTAAAACCTACATAAAACCTCAAATTATTTTTTTAAAAGATCAACAACTATCTGAAAACTTATTGGTAATTCATATTAGAAACTATGAAGGTCATCCTGATTATGCACAAAACCCCATTAGTTACTACAAACATCTTTACGATAAATTTGATGAGATACTCATCGTAACTGATAATCCTGAGACATTTATTTTTAGTGAATTAAAAAAATTTATGAAATACGAAATTCAATCATCAACATTAGAAAACGATTTTAATACTTTATTTTCCGCCAAAAATTTGGCTTCATCTGGAGTCGGAACTTTTGTTATTGCAGCTGCTCTTATGTCTGAAAATCTAAATAATTTTTTATATTCTAATTTATTTCTCAAAAGGGGGCTAAACCCCTTAATGCTCTCAGAAGATATAAATAAAATACAAATATTTTTCAATGAGTTTCTTGAATTTGGAAGTTGGAAAGATATTGAAAGTGTTAAAAATTTTTTGTCAAAAGAGATAAATTATACTGTTAAAAACTAATTTAGATTTTTGTGTGAATTAATTATTTTAAATTTAGTAATTAATATTAAAAGTAATAAATTTAACATGTATCTAATTGGGGATTCGAGTTCCAAATTTTTCCAAAGTGAAATGTAAAGCAGAAATACTAATACAAAATTACTAAAAATTATTATTAAATAATTTGCTATATCTTGGTTTTTAATTCCATTTTGATAAAAGTAAAATGCGCCAAAAGCAATCAGATACAAAAATACAATTAATATTGGTTTATCTAAATATAAATTAATAAGAATTTCAGTAATATTACTAATTTTTAAATCTCTTAAGTATAAAATGTCAAAAATTGTATCCAGCAAATCAACTTCTTTTAAGTGGTGGTTTTTTGTAAGACCGCTAAAGAATGTTAAGTAGGAAACTTCTTTGATGAGAACCCCACTAAAACCCGCAAGGGCATATTTTCTACTTTTTCTACTAAAAAATAATATAAAGATGCTCATTAATGCAAGTGTGCTAATAAATTGTTTTGCCATATATAAAATACCAAGTAGAAAATAACTAATGAATTGAGTTTTATCATTTCTATCAAAGGATGTTCTCGCACTAACAATCAAAACGCAAAATAAATAGCTGAGAGAACCTTCTGTCATTAGTGAATCAACAAACAAAAACTTTAACCAGATACTGTTGCCAATTAATGATATATAAATGGTAGAAAGTAAAAATTTTAATTCTCTATCAATATCAAGTTCAAAAATAAAAAATAAAGTCAATAATGCTAAAACATTTATCGAGGAAGAGAAATTTTGAAAATCTGATACATATAACGATAATTTATTTAACAAAGCCTGAAAATAAGCGACCAATTGCGAGTATCCTTCAAGACTTGGATTGTGCATTGAAAAATAAAAATTTTGGTTATAAATATTTTGTACATGTTGCAAGTGAATGTCTTTTACATCGCCTATGATGTTTTGATTTTTACTTAATTTCTCAAAAAAAAGATTATTAAAGAAATTTAGTGACAGAAAAGAAAAAATTAATCTAGTAATCTCTTTTTTAAATCTATCAATAATTAAAAAATAGAACAACCAAAAAACATTCACTGTTAAAAATACCTGGGTAAAAGTTATTTTGGTTGAAAGTAAATAGATTAAATTTTCGAATACATAAAAACTAAATGTATAAGCTATTATTCCAGTAGAAATGTAAGGTAAGTTAAAACTTGATTTGACAAGATATCCAACAAAATATAGATAGAAAAACAGCAGTAGCGTTGAGCAAATATCATATACGTTAAGTGCATTGAGTGTATCCAATGAAAATTTGCCGATTAAGTTAATTAAAAAATTTAAAATAATTGGTAGATATAGAATATAAAAATAGTATTTTTTAATAATTTTAATTAATTTCATTTTTATGTTTTTCTTAATAGTAATTTAAAATTTATTAAATCTTTCAATATTGTAATTAATTAATCAGATAGTAAAAAATTAAGTAATTGAAATTAATATTTTAATCTAGATTTTGTATATCTATTAAGATATTTTTTTGAGGTTTTCTGGAAATGAATATTTCTATTTTAAAAACATAACAAATATATTTTCGCTAAATAAAGCCTTCAAATCATTAATATAGAAAAAAAGTTATGAAAAAAATTATTCAAGAAAATAAATATATTAATAAAATATTTATTTTTATTGTAAAAACTTTAATTGTTGTATTAGAACCTATTAAATTTTTTCTTAAAATACTCAGAAAATTCAGATTTATTAGATTAATTAATTTTTATCTTCTTGAACCAAGGAAGCTTCACCTTCATAAAGTAAACAATATTCTGTTTTTAATAAATTCCAATGATTATGTAAATTCAAAAAAAATATATGTTAATAATAAATTTCCACAATTTAAAGAATTTAATATGGCAATGAAACTGTTGGAAAATGAAAATATTAAAGTCAATTCACTTATAGACATAGGATCACATTATGGAAATATTGTTATTCCAGCTGTTAAAAAATTTGAATTAGAGAAAGCATATGCATTTGAACCAGTAGATAGCAATTTTGATATTCTTAATTTCAATATTAAATTAAATGGTCTTGAAGAAATAATAACTTCAAAGCAAAGCTTTATTTCTGATGAAGTTTCTGAAAAAGATATTCAAATATTTTCCAACAATTCTGCTGCTTCGTTAAATCTTAGTAGCCTCGACAAAGAGCATACCAAACTTTATTCATCTGCAAATAACCTTAAAGTTAATTCTATTCAATCAATTAAATCTAAAGTTCTTAAGAATGAACTTGACACTAAATTATTAAAAAACCCTCTTTATTGGATTTATGCTCAAGGATATGAATATAAAATAATTAGTGGCAGTAAGGATCTTTTTAATAGCTCTCCTCCTATAGTAATTGCATACTCTCCATTATTAAACAAAAATATAAACGTGAACTACACCAACTTTGTAGACCTAATGACTGAATTAGGTTACAAGAGTTTTATAGATCTACAATCTAAAAGTTGTGAAAAAATAAAAGTAGATGAACGTTATTTATACTATTTAGACAAAAAGCTTTTAAGTTCATCAAGAATCAGGCTGTTACTTTTCTTTTAATCTATTCTTAATTTTCTTTTAATATGGCTCTTCAATTTCTTTTTTGATGATGTATGGTTATTCCAAAAGTAATTCTTGCTATACAATTCATGTACAATATCAGAACCTGAATTTGTTGAATTTTTAAAAATTATATCTAAAATTCTTGATATAAAATTATATTCATTTAAAACTAGATTTTTTGAGTCAATTAATTTATCAAGATTGGTTTCATATAATTCGCTATTTATTATTTTTTCAATCGACTGAATACTTTTTCCAATGTCGTTTATATCTATTCTGGAGAGTGCCTGAGGGTCGAAATAACTATTTATATTTGGGGCTCCATAATAAATCGGATAAGATAGGCCCAAAAATGAATCAAATAGTTTTTCAGACATTAAATTAAAACGTGAGTCATTTTCCAAAACAAGATGATATTTTGAATCAAATATAATTTCTGATTTTGTACTAATGTCTTTAAAGCCTTGGCCATTCCACAAAATTTCATCACCAAAATATTTTTTTAGAATATTTAAAAACTCTATTCTAAGTATATGGTTTTCAGTATTTCTTTTATTAGAGCAAATAACACTGAGCTTTATTTCTTTTTTATTTTTTATATTTTTTTTAAGAGTTTGGTAATTTAGTTTAGAATTTTCTAATACAGATGAACCATATTTTGAGTGTATCATCCAAGGTAAAAATGGATATGTATTAGTTGTATTTGCATGATCTGTTGCGTAGCAACTATAAACTTGTCCAAATTGATTTACATAATGCCTTATATGGTTTTCAAAAAAATAGTTTTTCTTAAATGAAGTCTCCGTATTCAAATAAACTATATTTTCAAAAGGAACTTTGCATTTTTGATTTTCAGATTCCAAATCTTCAAAAACAAACCAATAGTCTGCTTTTTCAATTGATTTATTAATATGAAAATTAACTTTTGAAAGCCTTTTATCATCTGGATTCAAAAAATTGGTAAAATTTACTTCTTTACTCTCATTTGGGATAGAAACTTTGACATCAATCATAAAGTTATTGTAATTATTAAATAGTTTCAATGTGTAAATCTAATCTAACTTTTCAATTTTTAATTTTAAATATAAAAGTACACATTAAGCTAAATATAGATTGATAAAATTCAAAAATAGATTGAATGTTTTTAATTTATTTAGTTTTTTTAATAATTACTTCAATTGCTCAAGTTGCAAAATCTACAATTTTTGAACTAAATAAATAAGTTACTAAACTCTTGTTAATTTATTTTTTATTTTAAAAAATATTATATTAAAAAAATTTACAAACTTATTTAATAATATATCGAAACTGTTTACACTCCTTGCCAAGAGAACTTCATCTATCACAGAAATATATTGTTCTAATACAGAATCTAGTGAATATATCAACTCATATCTGTATTTTGACTGTTTAGAACATGATTCATAAAAATTTTCATCTTTAATAAATTTCAACATTCCCTCACAATACTCATCTACATCTTTAGCAATTAATCCTGCATCTTTAATTTGCTCAACATGGCCCATACTTGGAGCAGTATGCGATATAAAAGGTAAGCCGTGTGACATGGCTTCAATAATTGCTGTTGAGCATTGCTCTCCATCTTTTCGGCCATGTGCATAGACGTCGAGAGAATTTAAAAATTTATGTATCACTTGAATATCAGCAGTTGTAGGTAAGAATCTTATATTTTTTATTCCTAATAGTTCTGCTTGATTTCTGTATTTTATACTACCGCCCAATAAAATAAACATAGTATTTTTTGATTCTATCCTTTTATATGCTTCAAGAGGGATAGGAGAAAATATATTATCATCATCTCGTTGATGCATTCCAAAAACAAAATGATCTTTATGTTCATATTTTTCTTTAGTTTCGTAAACTTTTACTGGGTTTGGAATAATTGTTGATTTCTTTTTTGGTCCACCAGCTCCTATCCAACTTTCTCTTTGTTCCTTTGAAATTAATATGGTTTTATAAACATTAACTTTATTTTCTGCCATACCAGCGAGATGAATCGTATCGATAATTTTTGCTTTATTAATCATATTAAATGGATATTCTGGATGACCTGCTCTACCAGTTATTATTATCTCGTAGTTATCTTCTTTAAAGAATTTCCAGAAATCTGTATTAACCCAATCATGTGTTGGAATTCTTACATCCTTAAAATCTACATTAAATTTTATTAAATTTACACCGTTTTCAACACAATAAGCAATTCTGCTTAAATCAGTATCAATATGCTTATAATCTGAGCCTAAGTATGGAGATGCATCACAATAAAAAAAATCAACTATGAATCTATTTTTTGGCAACTCAGAAGCAATAGTTTGCAATACTTTTTCAGTGCCTCCAAAAGCCATACCTCCAAATTTTATAAATGCTATTTTTGTCTTCATATTTCTTTATAAGTTGAATTATAGAGTGAAGCTATCAAAATTTGTGATGTGCAATTATTTTTCAAATTTTCTTTCTTACATATAAAAAAAGTTTGTACAAAAATTCATTAGAGTATATGTATTTTTTAATTCACTTTATTATCGTGCTTTGAAACAAGTACATTAAGTTCTATTAAGAATAATTCAAAAATTTTATGATTAATAATTGCACAATAATACAGTTTTTGTTACAAAAGTACTTACTTTTTTTTGTAAAATCATATAAATTATATAAGTGAGATAAGCTGAATTACATAGAAATGAAAACAATTACATTAATGACTTTGAAAAATGAGGATTGGATAATTGATACAACTTTTCCGATTCTTGAAAAAATATCTGATGTAATAATAGTTGCAAATAACAATTCTACTGATAAATCTGTTGAGTTGTTGAAAAATTATAACGTAGAAATAATTAATAATGATAATAATACACATTCAAACAAAGTCAGATGGACACTTCTTGATGAAGCTAGGAAGAGATATGGTAATAATAACCTCATAATGTGTATTGATGCTGATGAGTTTGTACCACCAGGGTTATTTTTAAAAAGCAAAAAAAATATTGAATCAGAAAGTTTAGGTACAGTTTTCGCTTCACCTTGGGTCCAAGTTTGGAGAAACGTTAAACAATATAGAAGTGATAAAAGCGTTTGGAATCCTAAAGTAAATTCAAAACCATTTATGTTCCTAGATAATGGAAAAATTGATTATAAAAGAAATGAAATATTAAATGATCACACTGCTCGAGTGCCTGAATTAGATATCCTTAATGTTAAAAAAACAAACTTTCCATTAATACATTTACAATTTGCAAATTGGGAAAGGTCACAAATCAAGCAACTGTGGTATCAATGTGTTGAACTAACTAATGGTGTGCATCAAGATAAAATTAATAATATTTATGAAAATTCTTCAGATGAAAAAAATATTAAATATAAAAAATTAAAAAAGAAATGGCTTAAAGATGTTTATTTAGATCCACAAATAGAAAAATCAAAAATTTCAGAATTGTGGTACGTTGAAGAAATTAATAAAATGATAAAAAAATTTGGTGTTGAAAGGTTTCAAGTATTAAATTTGTGGAAACATGATTTTGTAAAAAAAATAATAATTCAATAACTTTTATGATAAAAAAAATTAAATCACTTATATCTATTCAAACAAAAGCGAATATTAAAAATATTATTAAACATACTAAAACTAGATCAATTAAAGAAATCAATTTTAAAGAGTCATTTTTAAGACACAACAACCAGTATTTAGAGAAAGAAACATTTAATAGAGAATTTGAAATTCATAAAAAAAATACACTACATACGCAATCAAAAAATGGTTTTTTAAACAACATCTATGAATATCAAAATAGTGTTGGCTATTTTTTAGATAAGAATACAAATATTACAAGTGTGATTGATATAGGTTGTGGGACTGGTTGGTTTGTGAATTATGTTTCAATAAATTATCCAATTATTGAAACAATTTTTGCCATAGAGCCATCAAAGGCTGCTACTGAAATTTCTAAAAAGATTTATGGAGAAGATGAAAAAATTAAATATATGAATGGGTTTGCAGATAAAGTTATAAAAGATCTAAACAAAGATGTTTATATAGTTACTACCTTTGCTGTGTTTCAACATTTAAACTTTTTTTATACCAAAAGAGTCCTCAAAAATCTAAACCAGATTCTCAAAAAAAATTCGATTTTAATCTTTAAAGAACCAATTGCTCAATCTAAATATGAGAGATTTAACTTACATTATCCAAGATCGAAAAAATTTTGGAAAAAAAATTTAAAAAATTATGAAGTAAATTTTTTTGACAACAGACTAATAGTTGCTAAAAAACTATAAAAATAATTTTTCTGACTCTGCTACTTCTCTTTAATTGTTTACCTCTAATAATTGAAAGTTATTTTTATATAAATAATGGCTTTTTGTAAATTCTTATAGTTTTGGATTACTTTTTTAGGTCAATGACAACTTCTTATTTACAGCTATAAAATTTGAATAATTAAAATATTCGTCTGTTTCTTTGTATTCATGTAATTTTTGCAAGCCGATAGGTTTTATTCTGTAAATTTCGAAATTATTTTCAGTAAAGAAATAGTAAAAATCCTGAAAAAATGTTCTAGAATCAATCATTGTTCCACCAAACTCAAACTGAATAACTTTTATTGACTCTAAAGAATCTTCTAATCCTTTTAATACAAAAAATTCATGACCCTCAACATCAATTTTTATTAAATCAATAATTTCTTTATTTAGATCTTTTTGCCAGAATTTATTAAATTTTATAAGTTCTATTTCTTCAGTTTCTTTAATATCTATGTTGAAATGATCTAGTTTTCTCTTGTATACACTTGAAATAGGTGAACCTTCAAAATTTGCAAAAAATGATTCTTTAGTATTTTTATTAGATAAACCTAGATTTATGGTTTTAATATTTGAAAAATCTTTAAATCTTTTAGATAGATTTTCATAAGATACTTTGCTTGGTTCAAAAATATATAGTTTATTAATTTCAAAAGACTTAATAAGTTCATGAGAATAATCTCCAATATTTCCACCAACATCAATAACTATATTTAATTTGTCTGGTAAAAAATATTTTAATTTTCTAATCTCATCATTCCATGTAACTGATGTGGCTCCCTTCCCTTGTAAGTGATTACTAAAATCAACAATCTTACTAGCTACTTTCATTGATGAGTTGTAATTATTTTTTGTATAAATTTTATCTAATCGTCTTAATATTCTTAAAATTATTTTTCCCATATATATTTAGTTTAATCATTAAGTAATACTGTAAGCTGTTTCAATTTATCTAACTTAAACAAACACAAATTTGAATTATTTTAACAAATTATTATTAACAGAAGTAAATTCGAATGATTAACTTTTCTTCATCTTCTGAATATTGAGTAATTTTATTTAATAAGCTGGATTGTTTTGGGTTTATGTTTTAAAATACAGTTTCTATATTTTCTGCTAAAAAGTTATCTAAATCTTCTGGAGTCCCGATTCCCCACATTTTATCCACTTCGCCAATAGTAATTCGTTTATTGTCAGCAATAGCTTCGTTATATACTGGGCATACATAAAACTCATTATTTACTCTTTTATTTTGTTCAATCATTTGCTCAGCAAATTTTACATAATCACTTCCATGTCTCCAGTAATAAACACCAACAGTCGCATTATCACTTATTGGATTTTTTTCAGCTACCTCTGTAACTATATTTTCATCATCTACTTTTGCGTAAGACCATTTAGGATGTGAAGCCTTAAACGTTAAAATACCTCCGTCAAAATCTTTCGACGTAAAGCTATACATCATTTCTCTAGGATTCCAATTTATAAATTGATCTGAATTACTAATTAGTAAGGGATCTTTAGAATCAATAAAATCTTTAGCAAGTAAAGTTGTACAAGCAGCACCTTCAGTTAGGCCTTCAATCTCGACAACTTCTGAGTTGCTTTTAATCAATTTCAGCATTTTATCAATGTTGTATTTCTCAACATGTTCTTTCTGGACTATGAAAATAAAATTAGCATCTATGTTTAAATTATTTACAACGACTTCGATCATTGGTTTACCTTTAATCTCTACTAATGGCTTTGGAAACACGTAACCTTTCTCTGAAAACCTAGAACCTGCACCAGCTAGTGGTATTAACACATTCATTTTTTTATTAACATAAGCGTCCATCTTGTTACTTCCTTCCTTTGAACTGATAATATCTTGTATAAATTCTAAATTGAGGTCTTTTCGTGATTCTACAAAAAAAGTTTTTGAACCACTTTGTAATGCAGCAAGTCTTCCGACTGGGGAGTCTTCAATGACTGCTGTCTCAGATGGAAGCAAACCAAATTCCAGCATAGTGTTCCAATACATTTCAGGGTATGGTTTAGGATACTTAACATCCTCATTTGCTTGAATGAAGTCAAAATAATCAAAAATATCAAGGTTATTTAAAATTTTATATACTGTGTTTTTTACGCTATTTGAACAGCAGGCAATCTTTATACCATTTGCTTTTAATTCTTGCAATATTTTTTTTAATTCATTATCTTTAGATATTTCATTCAACATTTCTATGGTATATTTTTGCTTTAATTCCCAAATTCCTTTATGAAATTCTTTCGGTAGTTGCTTATCTTTTGATAGCAATTCGAGCTTGGAATTTGTTGGTAGACCATCATAAATATTTAAGTGTTCTTTTTTTGATATTAAATATTTTGTGTCATACTCACTAATAGCTTTGTTTAGTGATTCAAAATGAAATTCTTTAGAATCATAAAGTACTCCGTCTAAATCAAAAATAATTAATTTAATCACTAAATATATAATACTAAGATGAAAAAAAATTTGGGTAATTATTCAAGGACTAGTAGTTTCTTATGGGAGCGTAGGAAGAAATGATACTCAAGTGGGTTTTGATTTTACAGATACAATTAAAAATTATTATTTAAAATACTTTTAATATTTAATCACAAAGTTTTTAAATCGCAAACATTAAACGCTAAGGTTTTTTTAAAACTAAAACTCCAGTATCTTGTACTTTGTTTTTGGTAAAGTATTTATCATTAAACTCTTTAAAATTCCATTTTATATAATTTTGTTTATCAAAAAACTCTTTAACCTCAAGAAGCCTTATATCCCATATATTATCAATAACTATTAAAGTATCTTCATTTGCGAATTGAGTGATTACATCGAAGTCATTTTGAATACCCTCTTCTGTATGATCGCCATCGATAAAAATTAAATCGAAATAATCAATTCCAAAATCATCGCATATATTTTTTAAAATATTTTTATTTAAATCAACGAGTTCCTTGTTAGCATAATTTGAATTATCTAAAACAAATTTTGAGTTATCTAATTTTTGAGTATCTTCAGTTTTGTAAGGATACCAAAAATCAGCTTTGACTCGATGACTAGAAATTTCATATGGTGTGCCAGCATCATAACCCCCATCTATAACATCAAAAGTAACAACTTTACCCTTTACATTTTTACCATGTGTGTCGTCAATGGCTTTTGCAATTTGATTGGTTGTTCTGTAATGATATGAACCAATTTCTAGAACATTAGTTGCTCGTGTTAACCTAGTTAAGGTATATAAACATTGTGTACAATGAGTGTTTGCTCCTTCATAATCTAGGCCTTGAAGAATTCCATGTTCAGGACCTATGTCTATATAAAATTTTTCAAATTCATTCTTAACTAAATCAACTTTATTTTCATATGAATTAAGTTTTGTTTTAAAAATAAATAAGTAAAAAGAATGATAATATTTTCTAAAAACAACAAGTATGAGATTATATAGTTGGTATAAAAATTTTTTCACAGTTCTATATTTTAACTCAAAATTTTTTTGAGTTGTCCTCTAGAAATTTTCTTAAACTGTGGATTTTTATGTTTTTGTAAAAATGTTTTTGAATATCTATTAAATTTAAAGCAAGTAACTTTCCTTACTCTTTTTGACCATTCTACGTCTTCGCTTTCACCCCATACTAAATCTTCATTTAGTGGAAATTTTTCCATTATTTGCCTTTTAGCAACCCAATAGGCACCAGAAATATACATATACTCAGATAAGTTTGAAACACTGTAGGGAATTAAGCATGCATTGTCATTAATTATTTCGTCGACAAAACAATCATTATGTGGCCACAATGTCCAATCTCTATAGCGACTTTTGTCAGGATTTAAAATTTTATTCATTACTATTTCGTAGTCATTACCAAATTTTGCAAAACCCTTATACCATTTTTTATGAAGAATTAAATAATCATGCATATAAACGATATTTTCATAGGTACTTTCTTTTGTAATTATGTTTTTTTTTCTTGTTATCCATCCTGGCTTTATATTTTCATCAAAATCTATAAAATTTATTTTGCTTTTATTTAATATTTTATTTTTATCTAGATTACCAACAATAATTATTTCATAATTTTTAATCTTTTGATTATGTATACTTTCAA
>MDSV01243928.1_pt1 | contig 46821 bp, 56 predicted proteins | sample 810851 | NCBI WGS metagenome assembly MDSV01 (sample SAMN05326640, study PRJNA326480) | marine metagenome | isolation source: seawater | place: Atlantic Ocean: North East | collected 2012
CCATGCCCAAGAGTCCAGAAAGACTCAATATTCCTCAACGGCCAGATTCGGATTCAAGGAAAAACGACAATTGCGGAAAACCGCTCGCCGACGATCGGGAGCGCGTCATGATCGTAGCGCTGCTCAATCAAAAGGGCGGTGTCGGCAAGACGACGCTGGCGCTGAATCTCGCCGGGGAACTGGCCCGTCGAGGCCAGCACGTCACCCTGATCGACGCGGACCCGCAAGGCTCGGCGCTGGACTGGTCGCAGCAGCGCAGCCGTGAAGGCCTTCCGCGCCTGTTCGGCGTCGTTGGTCTCGCCCGCGACACGCTGCATCGGGAAGCGCCGGAACTGGCACGCGACGCCGATCATGTCGTCATCGACGGGCCGCCGCGTGTCGCCGCGCTGATGCGCTCGGCGCTGCTTGCCTCCGACCTGGTCCTGATCCCCGTGCAGCCGTCGCCACTCGACGGCTGGGCTTCGGCCGAAATGCTGGCGCTCGTCACCGAGGCGCGCATCTACCGTCCGGAGCTTGCCGCCCGCTTTGTGCTCAACCGTTGCGGTGCGCGCACGGTGCTCGCCCGCGAGACGGCCGAGACGCTGGCCGATCACGATCCGCCGGTGCTCTCCAACACCATCGGTCAGCGCATCGCCTTCGCCGCCGCAGCGCAGTCCGGCCGCCTCGTCTCGGAACTCGACGACGACACGCCCGCCGCACGCGAGATCGCAGCGCTGGCGGACGAGCTCGACCGGCTTCGTATCGGGAGGCGCGCGCGATGAGCGAGCACCCGACCCGCCGTGGCTTCGCTGCCCGTCCGGCCGATCCCGAACATTGGATCAAGGCGGCCGACGCTCCGCCACGCGACGGTGAGGCCAGCGGGTTCACTGCCCGGCTCACGATCGACGTGACGCCCGATCTGCGCGGCCGGATCAAGATCGCCGCCTTCCGTCGCGGCATCACCGTCGCCGACATGCTGCGCGACCTGCTCGCCCGCGAATTCCCCCAAACCGAAGGAGATCATCCATGACCAGCGCCGCGGTTCACTCCGCGCGCGGCGGCTTGGTGCCGCGCGCGCATTCCGCCGACAGCCTTACCCATGTCGAACTGACGCATATCGAGAAGCGGATCGAGAACTGGATCAGGTTCGGCCGCGAGGTAAGTGAACAGGTCCTCGATCGTCGCCGGCGTGTCTTCTCCTACCGGCCGGGCAGCATCTTCGCTTTTGTCCGTTGGGCGGCGAACGACTTCGGCACGATCATCTCCCGCATCGACATCGTGCGCGCCGTTGAGCCGGGCGAGCCTTACCAGACGCTGCCCTTCGTGCGTCCCGGCGGCGACATCCTGCTCAAGATCGAGGGCTGGCCGAAGGTCGAACAGGTTCTCCGCCACATCGACGCGGTGGAAGCCGCCGGCATCGATGCTTGCGACGTTGCTCTCGATCACTGGCGGCATGTCGCCAACCGGATGACCGCCGGTCATGAGCCGCGCGCTTACACGGCAGACCGCCATCAGGCCTGGCTGAAGCGGCGGGAGATCGAGCAATGACCCGCTTCGGCTATGTCATGGCGACGTATTTTTCCGTCATGGGCGTCGCCATCGCCGCGTTCATTCCGACGCCGCTGCGCCTCGTCTGGAACGCCTCGGCCAGCGTGCCGATCGGCCTCTATGATCTCGATCTGCCACGTCATCTGGAAATTGGCGATCTGGTCGCCGTCATGCCCGACAAGCCACTCGCCGACTTCATGGTCGACCGCGGCTATATCGGTCGCGGCGTGCCGCTGATGAAGCGTGTCATGGGGCTTCCCGGTCAACGGGTTTGCCGTACCGGCAACGCCGTGACCGTCGATGCCGTGCCGCTCGGCGATGCCCTCGGCCGCGACAGCCAAGGCCGAGAACTACCCGTCTGGCAGGGCTGCCGCCACATCGCGGACGGCGACATCTTCCTGATGAATCCTGACGTGCGCGACAGCCTGGACGGCCGCTATTTCGGCCCGATCCCTGCGCGCACCGTTATCGGCAAGGCGGCGCCGATCTACACCGACGAGGCCGGTGACGGTCGCTACGTCTGGCGTGCCGCCACGCGCTGATCGCCTCCCCATCGGCGGAAGCGGTGTCTGCCGATGGGTTTCCCAACGCCACCGCCAAGGAACCCACCATGCCCCAGATCGGCCAATTTACACGCGAGACCTCCGGCTTTGTCGGGCACATCGAGACGTTCACGCTCTTCCGCGACATCGTCATCGTTTCGGCAGAGCCGTCCGATGCCGAGAACGCGCCGGACTTCCGCATCCATGCCAGCGACGACGGCAAAGCGGAGGCCGGCCCGGAAGTCGGAGCGGGCTGGAAGCGTACCGGCGAACGCGCAGGCGAATATATCGCCTTGCTGATCGACGATCCCGCTTTGCCGCAGCCGATCCGCGCCAACCTGTTCCGCGACGACGATGCCGGCAACGCATGGTCACTGCACTGGAGCCGCCCGCAGGCGCGCGGCGGGAAGGACTGACACCATGCGCCGTCCCGCCCTCCTTCTTCTTTCCGGCCTGATCTTTGCCGCCCCATGGACGGCCTCCGCACTGGCGCAGGCGGAGCCGGTGCGGCGTCCGGCGCCTGCCGACCCCTATGCCGCCCATATCGCGGTGGCCTCGCAGCGCTTCGGCATCCCGACGGCATGGATCAGGGCCGTCATGCGGGTCGAAAGCGTGGGCGACCGCCAAGCAGTCTCGTCGGCCGGCGCGATGGGGCTGATGCAGATCATGCCCGACACCTGGGCGGAACTGCGCGTCCGGCATCGGCTCGGCAGCGATCCCTATGACCCGCGCGACAATATCCTGGCGGGCACGGCTTACCTGCGCGAACTGTACGACCGTTACGGCTCCCCAGGGTTTCTCGCGGCGTACAATGCCGGTCCCGGCCGCTACGAAGCATCGCTTTCCGGTCACCCGCTGCCCGCCGAAACCCGCGCCTATGTCGCAACCATCGCGCCGATCATCAACGGCAGCGAAACCGCCGAACCTGTCATGGTCGCCTCGGTTGAGCCGCTCGCCTGTACGCGCGCGCCGCTGTTTGTAGCGCAGCGGATAAGCGCTGCAGCTGCCGATCCCGTGTCGGCGGATCGTCCACCGACCGACGCGCCGGCAGCAGTTACCGTGCGCGATGTCTCTGCCATCGCGCCGCAGTCCGGCGGATTGTTCGTGCCGCGCCCTACGGAAAGGCCGGTCCCATGACTGCATTGCCTCCCATTCGCATCCTGTCGGGCTCTGGCGCAGCATGGAGGGTGCTGGGGGTGGAGGCAGGCACCACGACCGAAGGAGGGCAGGATAAAAGGGCGCACATTGCGCTTCGGTCGGTTGGTTGTTTTTGCTGGGTTTTCTTGAAGGTTCCGCACCTTGCGGCCTTTATCGGCAATGTGCGCTACACGCCCAAGCCGCTGTACTCCCTAGAGCTTTCGCACATTGCAGAGCCGCGCCATGTCCGATGAGCGCGAATTCCGTGTCCGCCCGGGCCGCATCCGCTCCTCAGGCGCGCAGCGGGCCAAGCCCTTCATCGCGCAGGCATTGGCAGCGGCGAAGAAGGCCGGTGGCGGCGTGTCGCGCTCGGGTCGCATCGTGCCGGGCAATCGCTCGCGCTTCGGACATGGCCAGCGCGCGAGCATCCAAGCGAACCGCCTCATCACTTCGCGCTCGCGCGGAGCCGTCATCAAGGCGCGCGTCGTGCGCCATACGGCCCGGGCCGCACCACTGGCGCAGCACCTCAACTATCTGCGTCGAGAGGGCGTGACCCGCGACGGGGAGAAGGCCCGCCTGTTCGGGCCGGAAACCGAGAATGCCGACGCCAGTGTCTTTGCCGAGCGCTGCCAGGACGACCGGCACCACTTCCGCTTCATCGTCTCGCCCGACGACGCGCTGGAGATGGCCGACCTCAGATCCTTCACCCGCGATCTCGTCGGGCAAATGGAAAAGGATCTCGACACCCGGCTCGATTGGGTGGCGGTCGATCATTGGAACACCGAACACCCGCATGTCCATCTGATCGTCCGCGGCATTCGTGACGACGGCCAGGACCTCGTCATCGCGCGCGACTACATCAAGGAAGGGATGCGCGACCGGGCGCGCGATCTCATCACCCAGGAACTGGGGCCACGCACCGATCTCGACATCCGCCGCACCCTCGAGCGACAGATCGAAACGGAACGCTGGACCCAACTCGACCGTCAGCTTGCCCGCGACGGGCGCGATACCGGCATCATCGACCTTGCGCCGGTTCCCGGCCAGCAGCCCGACGAGTTCCACGCCCTGAAGGTCGGGCGCCTGCGCAAGCTAGAATCCCTCGGCCTCGCCAGCCAGGTCGGCAACGCGCAATGGTTCATCAAACCCGAGGCCGAGAAGACGCTGCGCGAGCTGGGCGAACGTGGCGACATCATCAAGCGGATGCACAAGGCGCTGACCGAGCGCGGTATCGACCGCGGCTCCACCAACTATGTCTTGGCGGCCGAAAGCCTCGATCTGCCCGTCGTCGGGCGGCTGGTCGAACGCGGTCTCGATGACGAGCTGAACGGCACGGCCTACGCCGTGGTCGATGGCGTGGATGGGCGCACCCATCATATCAAGCTGCCCGACCTCAATGAGGCCGGCGACAGTGCGCCGGGCTCGATCGTCGAACTTAGGAAGTTCGATGACGCGCGTGGCCAGCGCCGCGTCGCGCTCGCCGTGCGCTCCGATCTCGACGTTGATGCTCAGGTCACGGCGTCGGGCGCCACCTGGCTCGATCGGCAGAACATTGCGCGCGAGCCGGTCGCTCTCTCCGAAGGCGGCTTCGGCGCCGAGGTGCGGCAAGCGATGTCCGCCCGCGCTGAGCATCTGATCGAACAGGGTCTTGCCGAGCGGCAGGGCCAGCGCATTAGTTTCGGCCGCAACCTGATCGACACGTTACGCCGCCGGGAACTGGAGGCGGCTGGCGACAAGCTCGCCACCGAAACCGGCCAGCCCTTTAACCGGTCAGGCAGCGGCGAATATGTCGCCGGCACCTATCGCAGGCGCCTCACGCTCGCCTCCGGCCGCTTCGCCATGATCGACGACGGACTCGGTTTCCAACTCGTGCCCTGGACGCCCTCGCTCGAAAAGCAGCTCGGCCGCCATGTCTCCGGCGTCGCCCGCGACGATGGCGGCGTCGATTGGAGTTTTGGCCGCAAACGGGGGCTCGGCCTCTAACCCTCATTCCTAAGAAAGGACCGTCGCCATGTCGGCCACCAAAATACTCTGGGGTCAGATCCTCACTGTCTTCCTGATCGTTCTCGCCACCACCTGGGGCGCCACCGAATATGTCGCATGGAAGCTGGGCTTCCAGGCACAGCTCGGGCCGCCGTGGTTCACGGTCTTCGGCTTCCCCTTCTACCTGCCGCCGGCCTTTTTCTGGTGGTGGTATTTCTACGATGCCTATGCACCGAGCATCTTTACACAAGGCGCATTCATCGCGGCGTCAGGCGGCTTCATTGCCGTGGGCGTCGCCATCGGCATGTCGGTCTGGCGGGCACGTGAGGCCAAGAAGGTCGAGACCTATGGTTCTGCTCGCTGGGCCGAGACGGAAGAGATCAAAGCCGCCGGGCTTCTTGGCCCGGATGGGGTGGTGCTCGGCAAGCTCGATCGTGACTATCTCCGCCATGACGGGCCGGAGCATGTGCTGTGCTTCGCGCCGACGCGCTCTGGCAAGGGCGTCGGCCTGGTCGTGCCATCACTGCTCACTTGGCCAGGCTCGGCCATCGTTCACGACATAAAGGGGGAGAATTGGCAGCTCACCGCGGGCTTCCGCGCCCGGCACGGCCGCGTGCTGCTGTTCGATCCGACCAACGTGAAGTCCTCTGCCTACAATCCGTTGCTCGAAGTGCGGCGCGGCGAATGGGAAGTGCGCGACGTCCAGAACATCGCCGACATCCTGGTGGATCCGGAAGGTTCGCTGGAAAAGCGGAACCATTGGGAGAAGACCAGCCACGCCCTGTTGGTCGGCGCCATCCTTCATGTCCTCTATGCCGAAGAGGACAAAACGCTTGCCGGTGTCGGCGCCTTCCTCTCCGATCCCAAGCGGCCGATCGAGTCGACGCTCGCCGCTATGATGAAGACGGCGCATCTCGGCGAAGTCGGACCGCATCCCGTCATCGCCAGCGCCGCGCGCGAGCTGCTGAACAAATCCGACAACGAGCGGTCGGGCGTGCTATCCACTGCGATGTCCTTCCTCGGCCTCTATCGTGATCCCGTGGTCGCCGAGGTGACGCGCCGCTGCGACTGGCGCATCACCGACATCGTGACAGCCAAACAGCCGACGACGCTCTATCTCGTCGTGCCGCCGTCCGACATCAACCGCACCAAGCCGCTGATCCGTCTGATCCTCAATCAGGTCGGCCGCCGCCTGACCGAGGATCTGCAGGCCAAAGCCGGGCGGCACCGGTTGCTCCTGATGCTAGACGAGTTCCCGGCCCTGGGGCGGCTGGACTTCTTCGAGTCCGCACTGGCCTTCATGGCCGGCTATGGGCTGAAAAGCTTCCTGATCGCGCAGTCACTGAACCAGATCGAGAAGGCCTACGGGGCGAACAACAGCATATTGGACAACTGCCATGTCCGCGTGAGCTTCGCCACCAACGACGAGCGCACGGCCAAGCGCGTGTCGGACGCACTCGGCACCGCGACCGAGATGAAGGCGATGAAGAACTATGCCGGGCATCGTCTCTCGCCCTGGCTCGGGCACCTGATGGTCTCCCGCTCCGAGACGGCGCGCCCGCTGTTGACTCCCGGCGAAATCATGCAGCTTCCGCCGAGCGACGAGATCGTCATGGTCGCGGGCACGCCGCCGATCCGGGCGAAGAAGGCGCGCTATTACGAGGACATCAGGTTCAAGGAGCGTCTTCTGCCGCCTCCCGCCCTCGCCACACCGAAGCAGGGGCGCCCCGACGATTGGACCTCGCTGCCGCTTCCGCGACCTCCCCAGCTCGCCGAGGCGAAACCGGTCGAGGCCACCCAGGATGAAGACCCGACCGAATCCGAGCGCCGCCACCAACCGGAGCTTAATCGGCTGCAGCCGGTCGAGAAAACGCCGCCGATCGAAAACGAGTTCGAGATCGATGCTGATCGCGATGACGAGATGAAGGACGCCGCAACCCGCAACAGGCGGATGAGCGGGATCATTCAGGGCGTGGCGCGACAGGTCTCGCTCGATCCGAACGACGGCATGGAGCTGTGACCGTCATGGAGACCCGTAAGAAGAAGTCCCAGATATCGGTCTATCTCGATCCGGCGATCATGACGATGCTTGCCGACCATGCCGCGCGCCGGGATCAGTCACAGTCGATGATCGCCGAGGCCGCGATCGCCTCCTTCCTGTCACCGGATGCGGCTGAACGCCGGGAAGCAGTGATCGCCAAACGGCTCGATCAGCTTGATCGCCGCATGACCCGGCTTGAGCGCGATAGCGGCATCGCGGTGGAGAGCCTGGCCGTGTTCATTAAATTCTGGCTCGCGACCACGCCTGCGTTACCAGAACCCGCCGCGCAGGCAGCACGCGCCAAGGCCAGCGAGCGATACGATCAGTTCGTCACTGCGCTCGGTCGGCGTCTCGCCAAAGGGCCGAAGCTAAGACAGGAGATCACGGACGATGTCAGCCCTCAAGGCGATGCGGATTAGGTGGTCAGCTTTCGCTTTTGAAACAACTCGGGAAAGAGCAGAAGCGCAGCTTTACCGACCATGCTGTCCGGCGCATCCTGCGCATCTTCCATTGCGCGAGCAAATTTCGCCGCAACGCTTGGCTTGTCGAGAATGTCAGGTCCGGTCGTTATCGAAATAACTTTTCGCATGATGCGCGCGAACCTGTGGCGCCGCTCACTCGACAGGAACGTGTTGATGACCTCGCTCAGGTTTCGTTGCGCTGAACCGACTGGTTTGCCTTCAACAAATGACAAGATCGCATTGAGGAGCGCGCCCATGTCGGCCTCTTCGAGGGCTGTCGCATCAATCGCGTCTTCATTGAGCCGTTCCGCCAAGTCGGCGAGCAAGTCTCTCCTGAGTGACCACGGCGTCCCACCATTTGTCGTTGCGGCAAGCCAGCGTGCCCGAAAACCCATGTGCCACGGAGGCGGCGGAGCGACCGCATAGGGCAACCCCGATGGCGGCCACTCAAGTTCAGGGAGGGCAGTGATTTTCGAGTTCCAGCCTGAGCCGTGTTCCCAAAAGGCCCGAACCAGAAATGCCTTCCTTGCTAGGCACTCCGCTACAACTTCGTCGTCGAGGGAGAACAGGTTTTTATTGTGCGAGTAGAAGATATCCTCAAGAGCCGTCAGGAGGTGTGCCCGCTCGACAGGCACGAAATTCCAAGTCAGCCAGATTAGATGCCGCCCTTCGCGCTGATAGAAATCTTCCCGCGCAACGATGATCGGGATCTGCGTCGTCGCGAGCTGGATTTCGATGGCGATCGGCTTTCCATCATATGTCGCACGCACATCAGGCCGGCGCCGGCTCTCACCGCAAACAACATATTCATCGACGACAACTGATCCTGGCTCGGTCAACGGATCTGCATTGAGCAACTCAGCAACGAGATTTTTGACGCGCAAATGCAGGGGACTTTCTTGCGCCCCCTGAAATTGTGACGCGCTGACCGCATCTGTTGAGCCCGGCTCGCCAGTCCACCATGGACAACTGCGCGGAGCACCCTTGTGGTGACGCCAGAATGGCAGTCTCGTGTTGGGCTCGCGCGGTGCGTAAACCGGAAAGCCGCAATGATCGCAGACGAAGGCCGCCTGTCCGTCGTTGCGAGCCCGCGTGGCGGACCGTCTAACCTCTTGATAGCCGTCAGCATCGATCTGAAGCAGATCATCGCTCGTAATCACAGCCATGTCTCGGAGCCGAACGGCGCGCTTCAATGTCCGTTGCAATCTCCCTTTCATTCAGCCCTCCAGTGACAGCGAATCGCGAGCCTCCTTTTGTGATTTTGAGATCATAGCAACGATATGATCTACGCTATCTCCTGTATTTGCACGCCACACTACTACGCCTCTGGTTTCTTGTTGAAGCGGCCAAAATCGGGCTCTTTTAATCATCCCCGTCGGGGGACCGTCTGACTTTCCCCCGTTGCATTGGGGATCAGATGGCAGTTTCTCATCACAATTCGGAAGGCTTGGCACGCGGCGCGCGGATGCTGCGTACCGCGCTCGGCCCGGCCATCGCCCGGCTTCTCGAAGACGCCGCGATCGTCGAGGTGATGCTGAACCCGGACGGTCGCATCTGGATCGATCGCCTCTTCGAAGGGCTGTCCGACACCGGCGAACGCCTGTCGCCAGCCGATGGCGAGCGCATCGTGCGTCTGGTCGCGCACCATGTCGGCGCCGAGGTCCATGCCGGCGCCCCGCGCGTCTCGGCGGAACTCCCGGAAACCGGGGAGCGATTCGAGGGGCTGTTGCCGCCCGTGGTCGCGGCTCCGGCCTTCGCCATCCGCAAGCCCGCCGTCGCTGTCTTCACCCTCGACGACTATGTCGCCGCCGGGATCATGTCCGCCGCACAGGCCGAGGCGCTCCGCCAAGGCGTTGCGTCGCGCGCCAATATCCTCGTCGCGGGCGGCACCTCCACCGGCAAAACGACGCTGACCAATGCGCTGCTGGCAGAGGTGGCAAAGACCTCCGATCGCGTCGTCATCATCGAAGACACACGCGAACTGCAATGTGCAGCGCCGAACCTTGTCGCCATGCGGACGAAGGACGGTGTGGCGTCCCTGTCGGATCTCGTCCGCTCATCCTTGCGCCTGCGCCCCGACCGCATCCCGGTCGGCGAGGTACGCGGCGCGGAAGCGCTTGATCTCCTGAAGGCATGGGGCACCGGCCATCCCGGCGGCGTCGGCACCATCCACGCCGGCAGCGCCATCGGCGCGCTTCGCCGCATGGAACAGCTCATCCAGGAAGCAGTCGTCACCGTCCCGCGCGCGCTGATCGCCGAGACGATCGACCTTGTGGCGGTTCTCTCCGGTCGTGGCTCCGCGCGCCGGCTCTCAGAACTCGCTCGTGTCGAGGGCCTTGGCCCGGACGGCGATTACCGCGTCGCGCCCGCCGTCATCGAGGGCGACGGCGATGCGGCCTCTCCCAGCCATGCCCTCAGCCCCGAAGGAGACCATCCATGACCCATCGCCTGCGCAGCATGCGCCTGAACCAACTGCATCATCGTCTCGCCATGACCGTATCGGTCGCCATGGTTTCCGTGGTGATGGCCGCGCCCGCCCACGCCTCCGGCTCGTCCATGCCGTGGGAAGCGCCGCTGCAATCCATCCTCCAGTCGATCGAAGGCCCGGTCGCCAAGATCATCGCCGTGATCGTCATCATCTCGACCGGCCTGGCGTTGGCCTTCGGCGACACGTCCGGCGGCTTCCGCCGTCTGATCCAGATCGTGTTCGGCCTGTCGATCGCCTTTGCCGCCAGCTCGTTCTTTCTCAGCTTCTTCAGCTTCGGCGGCGGAGCGCTGGTCTGATGGCGGGCGTCGCCGATCAAGGTAGCGAGGTTCCGGGCTTCACCGTTCCCGTCCACCGGGCGCTGACCGAGCCGATCCTGCTCGGCGGCGCACCGCGCGCTATCGCGATCATGAACGGCACGCTGGCCGGCGCGGTCGGGCTCGGCCTTCGCCTCTGGCTGGTCGGCCTCGCCATTTGGACGATCGGCCATTTCGCGGCGGTGTGGGCGGCCAAGCGCGATCCGCTGTTTGTCGAGGTCGGCCGCCGCCATCTGCGCATCCCCGCGCATCTTTCGGTCTGAGGAGCGCGCAGCGATGATGAACCTCGCCGAATACCGCAATCGCAACAGCCGGCTCGCCGACTTCCTGCCCTGGGCCGCGCTGGTCGGCACGGGCATCGTGCTCAACAAGGACGGCAGCTTCCAGCGCACGGCCCGGTTTCGTGGCCCCGATCTGGATTCCGCCGTGCCTGCCGAGCTGGTCGCAGTCGCAGGACGATTGAACAACGCCTTCCGGCGTCTCGGCTCCGGCTGGGCGATCTTCGTGGAGGCGCAGCGCCATGCCGCAGCGATCTACCCGACGAGTAGATTCCCTGACGCGGCGTCAGCACTGGTCGATGCCGAACGCAAGGCCGATTTCGAAGAAGCCGGGGCGCATTTCGAGTCCAGCTATTTTCTGACCTTCACCTATCTGCCACCGGCCGAGGATGCCGCCCGCGCCGAGACCTGGCTCTATGAGGGCCGCGAGAAGACCGGAATCGACCCCAACGAGGTGCTGACCGCCTTCGCCGACCGCACCGAACGCCTGCTGTGGTTGATCGAAGCCTTCATGCCGGAATGCCGATGGCTCGATGACGGCGAGACGCTGACCTATCTGCATGGCTGCGTCTCCACGCATCGCCACCGCGTCCGCGTCCCCGAGACGCCGATCTATCTCGACGCGCTGCTCGCCGATCAGCCACTCACCGGCGGGCTGGAGCCGCGACTGGGCACGTCGCATCTGCGCGTCCTCACCATCACCGGCTTTCCGACCGCGACCACGCCCGGCCTGCTCGACGAGCTGAACCGACTGGCCTTTCCCTATCGCTGGTCTACCCGCGCGATCCTGCTCGACAAGACGGACGCCACCAAGCTGCTGACCAAGATCCGGCGGCAATGGTTCGCCAAGCGTAAGTCTATCGCCGCGATCCTCAACGAGGTGATGACCAACGAGGCCTCGGTGCTGGTCGATACTGATGCGGCGAACAAGGCGGCGGACGCCGACCTCGCGCTGCAGGAACTCGGCGCCGACTATGCCGGCATCGCCTATGTCACCGCGACGATAACGGTATGGGACGCCGATCCGCGCATCGCCGACGAGAAGCTGCGGCTGGTCGAAAAGGTCGTCCAGGGCCGCGACTTCACGGCGATGGCCGAGACCATCAATGCCGTGGACGCCTGGCTCGGCGGCCTGCCGGGCCATGTCTACGCCAATGTCCGCCAGCCCCCGATCTCCACGCTCAATCTCGCCCACATGATCCCGCTTTCGGCGGTGTGGGCGGGTCCGGAACGGGACGAGCATTTTGCAGCGCCCCCACTGCTCTTCGGCAAGACCGAGGGCTCGACCCCGTTCCGGTTTTCCCTTCATGTCGGCGATGTCGGCCATACGCTCGTCGTCGGCCCGACCGGCGCGGGTAAGTCCGTGCTGCTGGCGCTCATGGCCTTGCAGTTCCGCCGCTACGCCGGCGCACAGGTCTTCGCCTTCGACTTCGGCGGCTCGATCCGCGCCGCCGCGCTTGCGATGCGCGGAGACTGGCACGATCTCGGCGGCGGCCTGACGGACGGCTCGGAGACCTCCGTTTCGCTCCAGCCGCTGGCGCGCATCGAGGAGACGAGCGAACGCGCTTGGGCCGCCGACTGGATCGTCGCCATCCTGACACGGGAGGGCGTCGCCATCTCGCCGGAGGTGAAGGAGCATATCTGGACAGCGCTGACCTCGCTGGCTTCGGCGCCGGTCGAAGAACGCACCGTCACCGGCCTGTGCGTCCTGCTCCAGTCCAACGACCTGAAGCAGGCGCTCCGCCCCTATTGCATCGGCGGCGCATGGGGCCGGTTGCTCGACGCCGAGAGCGAACATCTGGGTACTGCCACCGTCCAGGCCTTCGAGACCGAAGGTCTGATCGGAACCGACGCCGCGCCCGCCGTCCTCGCCTATCTCTTCCACCGGATCGAGGACCGGCTCGACGGATCGCCAACCCTCATCATCATCGATGAAGGCTGGCTGGCGCTCGACGACGAGGGTTTTGCCGGCCAGCTCCGCGAGTGGCTGAAGACGCTCAGGAAGAAGAACGCCTCCGTCATCTTCGCCACGCAGTCGCTCAGCGACATAGACGGCAGCGCCATCGCACCTGCCATCATCGAAAGCTGCCAGACCCGGCTTCTGCTCCCGAACGAACGAGCGATCGAGCCGCAGATCACTGCCATCTACCGCCGCTTCGGTCTCAACGATCGCCAGATCGAAATCCTCGCGCGGGCCATGCCGAAGCGCGACTATTATTGCCAGTCTCGGCGCGGCAACCGGCTGTTCGAGCTGGGCCTGTCGGAGGTGGCGCTGGCGCTCTGCGCCGCATCCTCCAAAACCGATCAGGCGGCGATCGCCCGCATCACTGCCGAGCACGGCCCGGATGGTTTCCTCGACGCCTGGCTGCGCCTGCGCGGCGCCAGCTGGGCCGCCGACCTCATTCCCAACCTCACCAACCTGGAGAAACTGCTATGAAACTGCGCCGTTCACGCGCAGTGCGGCTCGCTGCCGCGCTGCTTACCGCTCCCGTCGCCGTCGCGTCCATACTGGCGACACCGGCTCACGCCATCATCGTCTTCGATCCGACCAACTATGCGCAGAACGTCCTTCAGGCGGCCCGCGCGCTCCAGCAGATCAACCAGCAGATCACGCAGCTTCAGAACGAAGCGCAGATGCTCATCAACCAGGCCCGCAACCTCGCGAGCCTGCCCTATTCCTCGCTGCAACAGCTCCAGCAGTCCGTGCAGCGCACGCAGCAGCTTCTGAGCCAGGCCCAGAACATCGCCTACGATGTCCAGCAGATCGACCAGGCATTCCAGCAGAAATACGGGAGTGCCTCACTCTCCGCTTCGGACGCACAGCTCGTCGCCGACGCCAGATCGCGCTGGCAGAACACGGTCGGCGGCTTGCAGGACGCCATGAAGGTGCAGGCCGGCGTCGTCGGCAACATCGATACCAACCGCGCCCAGATGTCCGCGCTTGTCGGCCAGAGCCAAGGCGCCACCGGCGCGCTTCAGGCGACGCAGGCCGGCAACCAGCTCCTCGCCCTTCAGGCCCAGCAGCTCGCCGACCTCACCGCCGTCGTCGCGGCGAACGGTCGCGCTCAGGCGCTGCAATCGGCCGAACAGGCGGCTGCGGCGGAACAGGGCCGCGAACAGCGTCGCCGCTTCCTGACGCCGGGCACGGGCTACCAGCCGGGCAACGCCCGGATGTTCCCCGGCAGCAACTGAACGGGGGGATCGCCATGGACGGCAAGATGCTCGCCCGGCTCGGCGCCGTCGTCTTCGTCGGCGTCGCCATCACCGCCACTGTCATAGAACTGACCCGCAAGCCCGAGGAACCGCAGGTCCGCACGCTCGTCCACGAGCGCGGCGACACCGACGCGCTTCGCCAGGTTCTGCGCCGGTGCCGCGACATGGGTGAAGCGGCGACCCGCGATCCCGCCTGCCTCGATGTCTGGGCCGAGAACCGCGACCGATTTCTCGGTCAAAGCCCGAAGCCTTCCGAACCGGGAGGGACGAAGACGCCGGCACTGGAAGCGCTGACGACGCTCTTCCCGGCCGAAGGCTCGGCCATCAAGGAAAACGCAGCCGAGGACGCCGCACCGGTCGCACAGCCCGAACCCGTTCGGCCGGGAGCGCACTGACATGGGCGGCACCGGCGTCATTGATCATTTCCTCGAGGTCTTCACCCGCTACATCGACGGCGGCTTCGGCCTGCTCGGCGGTGAGGTCGCCTTCATCGCCACCACGCTGATCGTCATCGACGTGGTGCTGGCGGCTCTCTTCTGGTCGTGGGGCGCCGATGAGGACATTATCGCCCGCCTGGTCAAGAAGACACTCTTCGTCGGCGTCTTCGCCTACATCATCGGCAACTGGAACAATCTCGCCCGGATCGTCTTCGAGAGTTTTGCCGGCCTCGGCCTGAAGGCGTCCGGCACGGGCTTTACCGTCACCGATCTTCTTCGCCCCGGCAAAGTGGCGCAGACCGGCCTCGATGCCGGCCGCCCGCTGCTCGACTCCATCTCGAACCTGATGGGCTACTGGTCCTTCTTCGAGAACTTCATCCAGATCGCCTGCATGCTGTTCGCCTGGATGTTGGTCCTGCTCGCCTTCTTCGTCCTTGCCGTCCAGCTCTTCGTGACGCTCATCGAGTTCAAGCTGACGACGCTCGCGGGCTTCGTGCTGATCCCCTTCGGCCTGTTCGGCAAGTCCGCCTTCATGGCCGAACGCGTGCTCGGCAACGTCATCTCATCCGGCATCAAGGTGCTCGTGCTCGCCGTCATCATCGGCATCGGCTCGACGCTGTTTTCCGAGTTCACCGCCGGGTTCGGAGGAGCGACGCCGTCGATCGATGACGCCATGGCGATCGTGCTCGCCGCCTTATCGCTGCTCGGCCTCGGCATCTTTGGTCCCGGCATCGCCAATGGCCTGGTCTCGGGCGGCCCGCAACTCGGCGCGGGCGCCGCGGTAGGCACAGGCCTCGCCGCCGGCGGCGTGGTCGCAGCAAGTGCGGCCACAGTGGGCGCAGTCGCATCCGGTGGCGCTGCCCTCGCTGGCGGCGCCGCTGCCGCTGCCCGTGGCGGGGCCGCGCTGGCGGGCGGCGCATCGACCGCCTACAGCCTGGGTGCTGCCGGCCAATCCGGCGCATCGGCTGTGGCGTCGGGGCTTGGCAATGTCGCTAATGCTGGCGCGCAGGCCGCAGCCTCACCATTGAAGCGCGCAGCTTCCCAGGCCGCCGATAGCCTCAAGTCCAGCTATCAATCCGGCGCTCGCGCAGCCTTCGAAGTGACCGGCGGATCGTCCACTGCCGGCACCATCGGCGGCGAAGCCGACACCCAGACCGCTTCGGCTTCCACCGCATCCCCATCTTCCGCCACCGATGGCCCGCCTGCCTGGGCGAAGCGCATGAAGCGCTCGCAGCAGATGTCCCACGGCGTCCAGGCCGCGGCTCACGCCATCAAGTCGGGTGACAGCCATGGCGGCGGCTCTTCCGTCAACCTCTCTGAAAGCGACTGACCATGTTCAAACGACCCGCCACCCATTACGGCAAATCCCCCGAGCCTGAGACACCCTACCAACGCGCCGCCCAGGTCTGGGACGACCGTATCGGTTCCGCCCGCGTGCAGGCCCGCAACTGGCGCTTCATGGCCTTCGGATCGCTGGTGCTCTCAGCCGGATTGTCGGCCGCACTGGTCTGGCAGTCGATGAGCGGCTCGATCGTTCCCTGGGTGGTTCAGGTCGACAAGCTCGGCCAGGCGCAGGCGGTCGCCGCCGCCGTCGCTGACTACCGCCCGACCGATCCGCAGATCGCCTTTCATCTCGCCCGCTTCATTGAGCAGGTTCGTTCGATCCCGGCTGACGCGATCATCGTCCGGCAGAACTGGCTCCGGGCCTATGACTTCACCACGCAGGCGGGCGCCTTGGCGCTTAACGACTATGCCCGCGCGAACGATCCCTTCACCAAGGTTGGCAAGCAGCAGATCGCTATAGAGGTCTCCAGCGTGATCCGGGCCTCGCCGGACTCGTTCCGCGTCGCCTGGATCGAACGCCGCTATCAGGACGGATCGCTCGCCTCGACCGAACGGTGGTCGGCCATCCTCACCGTCGCCGTGCAGATACCACGCGACCCCGAAAAACTCCGGGCCAATCCGCTCGGAATCTACGTCAACGCCATCAACTGGTCGAAGGAGCTTGGACAATGACACCGACCTTCCGCGCCGCCGGGAGGCCGGCTTTCCGTAAATCCGCTTTCTCGGCTCTCCTCGTTTGCACCTCGGCGCTTGCCGGTTGCGCTACGGCGCATAAGCCCCCGGAAATCTCCTATGACGATGCCGCGCCCGCCGTGCAGGCGGTCGATCCGCCCGCACCTGTCACGGTGGTCGAGCTGCCAAAGCCGCTGCCACTTCCCGGCCAGATGAAGCCGGTCGAAGCCTCGCGCCGGACACCAGAGCCGGCAGATCCCGCCGCCCGCGTCAATCAGGCAAACGCCGCCGCCCGCATCCAACCCGTCCGTGACGGCTTCATCAATTCCATGCAGGTCTATCCTTTCACTCAAGGCGCGCTCTATCAGGTCTACACCGCCGTCGGTCAGATCACCGATATCGCGCTGCAGCCCGGCGAAACCCTCGTTGGCTCCGGCCCGGTCGCCGCCGGCGATACCGTCCGCTGGATCATCGGCGACACCGAAAGCGGCACAGGCGCGACCAAGCAGATCCATATCCTGGTGAAGCCCACGCGCACGGAGCTGATGACCAATCTCGTCATCAATACCAGCCTGCGCACCTATCATATGGAGTTGCGCTCGACCGAGAAGACCTACATGGCTTCGGTCTCCTGGCAGTATCCGCAGGACCAACTCATCGCGCTGCGTCGCCAGAATACGGAGGCGCAGGCCGTACAGCCCGTCGCCAGTGGCGTCGATCTGTCCCGCGTCAATTTCCGATACCAGGTGACGGGCGATCGCGCGCCGTGGCGGCCGCTACGCGCCTTCGACGACGGCAAACAGGTCTTCATCGAATTCCCGCGCGGCATCGGTCAGGGCGAGATGCCGCCGCTCTTCGTCGTCGGCCCCGAAGGCGACACGTCCGAGCTGGTCAACTACCGGGTGCGCGGCAACTACATGGTCATCGACCGGCTGTTCGCCGCCGCCGAGCTACGCTTCGGCGCAGCCAAGAACCAGAAGCGCGTGCGCATCTCCCGGACTGACGGGAGGCCTGCGTCGTGAACGAGATCGATCCCGATAAGGAGGAAGGCCGCAAGTCCGGGCTGGAACCCCAGCCGGAGTCCGACGATGATGCCCGGCCGTTGACCGGAGAACCGGCCGCGCCGATGCGGCTGCGTCCGGAGCCGCCGCACGTCACCCGGCTCTCGCGCAAAGTGCTGGCTGGTCTCGGTCTGGTCGCCGGTGTTGGTATCGGTGGCGCGCTGATCTATGCGCTTCAGGTGCAGCATGACGGCCGGTCGAACGAGGAGCTGTATTCGACCGACAACCGGCCGACACCCGATGGCCTAAACACGCTTCCGAAGGACTATACCGGCCCGGTCCTCGGCCCACCGCTGCCAGGCGATCTCGGCCGCCCGATCCTCGATGCGCAGAACCGCGGCCAGCCTGTAACGTCGTCACGGATCGGCACCCCCGCCGCGCAGCCCGGCCTCAGCGCCGAGGAACAGCGCCGATTGCAGGAGTTGGAGGCCGCTAGGACCGCGCGCCTCTTCACTTCGACCGAGACGCGCAACATGGCCTCGCCCGCCACCACGACAACAACCACAACGACACCCTTGCCGGATCTGACCAGTCTCGGCCTCGCGCCGCAGCCAGCGACGCCCTCGGCGCAGGATCGACAGCTCGCCTTCCTCAACCAGACGCCCGACAAACGCACCGTGTCGACCGATCGCGTCGCCGCTCCGGCATCGGCAAACATCCTTCAGGCCGGCGCGGTTATTTCCGCCGCGCTCATCACCGGCATTCGTTCCGACCTGCCCGGCCAGATCACGGCGCAGGTGACGGAGAACATCTATGACAGCCCGACTGGGCGCATCCTGCTCATCCCGCAGGGCACGCGCGTCATCGGACAGTATGACAACGGCGTCGGTTTCGGTCAGCGCCGTATCCTGCTCGTCTGGAACCGGCTGATTTTCCCGAACGGCCGTTCGATCGTGCTGGAACGCCAGCCGGGCGCGGATACGCAAGGCTATGCCGGCCTGGAGGATGGCGTCGATTATCACTGGGGAGAACTGTTCAAGGCCGCCGCGCTCTCGACGCTGCTCAGCATCGGTTCGCAAGCCGGTTCGTCGGATGAGGAAAGCGAAATCGTCCGTGCCCTGCGCCAGGGCGCTGGCGACAGTATCAGTCAGACCGGCCAGCAGATCGTTAGCCGCCAGCTCAACATCGCGCCGACGCTGACGATCCGACCGGGCTTCCCCGTTCGCGTCATCGTCACCCACGATCTCGTGCTCGAACCCTATGGAGGCTGACATGGCGAAGTTGAAACTTGGTCCGATCGCAGATGACAAGCCGGTCAAAGTCACGGTGGAACTGCCTGCGAGTCTCCATCGCGACCTCGCCGCCTATGCCGAAATTCTCGGCAGGGAGGGAGGGCACGCGCCCGCCGATCCCGTCCGCTTGATCGTGCCCATGCTGGAGCGGTTCATTGCGACAGACCGAGGTTTTGCGAAGGCCAAGCGCCAACGGTCGTCTGCATAGAGATTCTTGATTTCGATAGATGCTTGGCCAAGCTCAACAACCTGCGAAAAGCTGGATTGTCGTTCCGAGGAGACCACACCGCACAAAATGGCAGACGCTCTCCTTCAATAGGGCGATAGGCAACGCCAGGAAAACAGGCAGCTGTCGTGGATTCGCTTGTAACCGTGAGTCCGCGGCCGAATGCCACCAAAGGTAATAGATTATCCCGCCCTACACATTGGGGCTCGATTTGCGGATGATGTCCTAGTTCGGCCAATCGCATCACGAGAAAATCGTGAATTTCCTGGCCTGACGGCGCGTCACTGACAATAAACGTTGAATCAGCCAGGTCAGTCCATTTTACTTCGGTTTTGGCAGTCAGGTGATGATGCTCGGGCAAAGCGACAAACACCTTCTCCGACCACAACTCTGCGGAGTCGTAATCCGGACGTTTGGATGTTCCAGTTAAAAAGGCCACGTCAATTTCAAGATGGCGGATAGCTGATAAGTGATCCGCGGGGCTGCCATCAATGAAGTCCATCCGAACCTGAACGTGATTGGTTCCATATGCTTGGAACAAGTCTGCAAGAAATCCCGATGCCAGCGAAGAAAATATGCCGATCCTTACCGATCCCAGGTCGCCTCGCGCGATGACTTGGATGTCTCTAGTTCCCTCCGTCAAGGTTCTGAGAGCCTTACGGGCGGCAGGAAGAAAGCGTTCACCAGCTACGGTAAGAGCTACGCCGGAGCTGTGGCGGTGAAAGAGCGAAGCGCCGATTTGATCCTCGAGATTACGAATTCGTCTACTGACGGAAGACTCCTGCACCGATAAGGATAGCGCCGCTTTGCGGAAGCTCCCTTCCTCCGTTGCGGCAACAAAGTATCGTAGGTGACGTAGCGCGATGGCATTCGGCATCTGTGTCAAGGAGGGGGAAAAGGGTACTTCACACACAACTCGCTCCTTTCAGACCCTGCGTCTACACACAATGCAACCAGCTATTTGGGGTTAGCGTGCGACAGCGAATCCGGGCGGCCCATCATGCAAATGAGCGTTTGCTGACCAATTGCCACAAGCGTTCGGCCATCAGCAGAGTCGGCAAACACTTCCAATTGACAGATTGTGAGCGTCTTTCCGGCCTTGATCACTTTGCCTAGCGCTTCGAGTTTATCGCCTAGAGCCGGGTTCAGCAGATTGATCTTGAATTCCACGGTGAGAACCGAGCTGAACTCTGGGAAAAGCGTAAAAGCGGCATAGCCGCCGGCAGAATCCGCGATCGCGGAAGTTCCTCCTGCATGGAAATAACCGTGCTGCTGCGAAAGCTCAGGCCGGAAAGGCATCTGGACAGATACCAGTCCCTGGCGAATTTCGGACAGTGTCGCGCCCAAATGGCTCATCAGCCCCTGGCGACGAAAGCTGTCACGAACCCGCTGCTCAACGCTCGCGTCTACGGCACTGCCAATAACCCTTTTCATGACACCTCCGGAGCAATGACCCTAGATGCCAAAACTACCGGGAGGTGGCGACATACTGGAGTGAAAAGCCCTGACAGGATGCTGAGAAAAACTCAGGTTCTTACCGTCCACCATCGTCGTTGAAAGTTCTATTGCAGAGGGAAACTTGCGAGAATTTCGACTGGCGGAAACTGCACAAGCTCGATCGCCGTAATATGACCGTCGTGATGGTCGAAATTGCGCATCGCCGCTTCCAAAGCCTTCTCCGGCTTTCCTGTGAGCGTTGCGACCGTGACATGAGGTACCCAACTACCAACCAAATGATGTTCGTGTATTTTCTGCCCTCGAACGGCTTCCACAATATTCTCATGAAGTGCAAGGAGCGATTGAGTTACGACAGGTGCCAGAAAAACATAGGATGGGATCCCTGAAAATATTCCAAAGTTACTCATTTTTATTTTGAGCTGGCCAATATTTTGGCAAGCTGCGGCGAGTTGCTGAATCATGGGATCAACGCGTTCACCGTCCTCTATCACTGCCAAGGTGATGTGTGGTGGATAGTCCAGCTGCTTTTCTGCGTTCGGAGCCCGAACGAGGAGATCTTGCCTTAACCGGTCTATTGTCTTGGAAAGGTGATCGTCCAATCGTGCAGCTATAGCCAATGGCATAGGTCCATCTGATCCTTGAAAGCGCTGGAAATTCATTGTGTTCCCGACATCGTGCATTTGGTTGGCGGGCAAGCGAGAGAGAAAGGCTCATCTTTGCATGATGAATTCTCAGCAGCGTCTCTCTCCATTCAATGACAGGTATGTATGGCCATTTTTCAGTATCGAGATGGCCTGCAAACGGATCTCTGGATGGAAACCGCAACACTTACCGGCCTTGCACTTTATGCTTTCGTGATGACGATCACGCCGGGGCCGAACAACCTGATGCTCACCACATCAGGCCTTGTCTTTGGCATGGCACGAACATGGCCACATATTCTCGGAATTCCTTTTGGTGTTGCCGTTCAATTGATGTCGGTCGGAGCTGGCCTTGGGGCTGTCTTTGCACTTGAGCCCCGTATCCAGATTTTTTTGAAAATTATTGGCACGGCTTACCTGCTCTGGCTTGCTTACAAACTCTGGCGTGCCGCCGAGATGCCCGATGCCTCTTTGGCAAAGCCGGTTTCTTTTTTCCAGGCTGCCGCATTCCAGTTCGTAAACCCCAAGGCCTGGCTGATTGCGGTAACCGTCATCGCGGCCTTTATTTCTCCAGATAACGGCTATCTGATCCAGCTTGTCTTTGCCTCAGCGATTTTCACCGTTGTCGGTATTCCATGCTTGGCAGTGTGGGCGGCCTTCGGGGCTGGACTGCGACAAGTGCTTCACGATCCATCGAAACTTCTTCTCATAAATCGCAGCATGTCCGCGCTCGCGGCACTGACAGCAGGATTGTTTTGGCTATGAATTTTCTTTCACGCAAAGAGCTCGAAAATCATGCAACTACATGGATCGAAGCATGGAACCGCCACGACGTCGATGCGGTGATCACGCCATTTTCCAAGTCGGTTGTATTCGTTAGCCCGAGGGCAGCAATCGTGACCGGAGACGCAACGGTGCGAGGCCGAGATGCGCTTTATGACTACTGGACGAAAGCCCTCGCCGCCGTTCCCGACCTGGAATTTAGACTTGAATCCATCGCCTGTGACGAGAACGCGCAAACCGTTCTGGTCCACTACGTGTCGCATGCCGGTGGAAAGACTCTTCGAGCATGCGAACTCATGCGGTTCGAGAATGGACTGCAAGTTTATGGCGAGGCGTTTTATGGCGCGGATGTTTCGGAGCCGTCGCAATGAGACCCGTCGAACCTTCAAGCGAGAATTTCTATCGTTGGGGAAACGGCTGTTCGGGCTGGCGCTTGCTCGACCTCCAGCACCTTCAGGTGAGGCAGGAAACAATGCCGCCAGCGACGGCTGAAGAGCCCCATGTACATCGTGAGGCGCATCAATTCTTTTATGTGCTGGATGGGCAAATGACGATCCTCACCCCCATCGGCGTCACTCTCATTAGTCCGGGCCAAGGAATGCATATACCGGCCGGGCAACCGCACTGGGTCAGAAACGACGACGTTTCCGATCTAATATTCCTGCTCTCATCCAGCCCAAGTACATCCGGTGACCGCTACCCCGCCGACCCAACGAATTGGGGGGCTTGAGCTTGGATCGACGGCTATCGTCACGCAAAATTGCCTCTGGTGGTCAGGTTGTGCGATCAGCGACACTGTAAAACGGTCAGCAGCCCCATTTCGATATGCCCTTCGCTGAATTCGTGCACAACCGCGCCTTGTTCAAGAAGCTTGAAGCCTGAGCGCTCGGCTATCGCCTCAATATAGGCGGAGCCGTGGGAAAAACAGCCCGACTTGGCGAGTTCCGGGTTGATGCAGGGACCGAAACCGAGAGGGTCCAGTTTGTCATTGGGATAGACCGTGAAGGCAACCAGCCCTCCGGGATCCAGTATATCGGCGACGCTTGGGAAGATTGCGGCCAGATCTCCGAAATGAATCAGGACGGCCGCAGCCGCGACCGCATCGAACCGAAGCGAGGTGGCGGAGAGAAACGACGCCAGATCGTCACGGACAAGCGTGTCGTAAAGCGATTTTTGTCTCGCGACTGACAGCATCGCCCCGGACAGATCAATGCCCGCCAGATGCGCGGCCCGATCTCGCAGCAGGCCACCGACCAGTCCGGTTCCGCATCCCATGTCGAGGATCCGGTTGCCGTGTCGAGGCAACAGTCGGGCGAGCGCGCCGCCGACATGGCGATGCGCCAGATAACCGTCCGCCCGATCCCAGTCGCGCGCCCTGGATGAATAGAGTTGGTCGAGCTGCGCCGCGGAAGCCCTTGAGGGGACCGGCCCCCTATTCATCTGCGCCAAACGCATGCGGGCGCCATCGACGTCGTCCGGATTTTCGCCCAGATATCTCTCCAGATGGGCGGTGGCCTCTTCATGATCGCCGGCATCGACCAGCAGATCCCCGAGCAGGAAGCGGGCGCCGGCATGGCCGGGCGCGTGTGACAGGCACCGGCGCAAGGGCTCGATTGCCGAGCCTCTGTTGCCCGTATCGGTCAATGCGACAGCCAGGTTGTAAAGAGCGTCCGGATAGGTCGGGCGGCATGCGACGGCGTTTTCGAACGCGGCGATCGCTTCCGGCAGTCTGCCGTGCTTCCGCAGCGCAATGCCGAGATTGTTCCGGGCCGTTGCGTCGTCGGGTTGAAATTTGGTCACGGCTGTCAGCGTTTCGATTGCTGCCGCAAGCCTGCCTTGCGCCATTTCGATCAGGCCGAGAAGGTGCATCGCGTCGACTGGCGGCGGGTCTTGCGCACAGATAGTGCGGCAGATGCTTTTGGCCTCGCCGAGGCGACCGGCGCCATACGCCTCCAGCGCAAGGCTCAGATCAAAGATGGCGGTGGCATGGGTCATGGGTGGTTCTCGCCATTGGCAACCCTCAGCTAGCCAGCTCGATCTGGTAGGTCGCCATCGGCCTACGCTTTGCCACGCGGTCATACAGGTGCCGGGCGGCCGCGTTGTCCTCGGCCGTTTCCCAGTAGAGACGCCGCCAACCCTCCTGTCCGCCCAGAACCTTCAGATGTTCGATGAGCCTCGCTGCAATGCCCCGGCCCCGGTGATGGGGAGAAACCCAAAGGTCTTCGAGATAGCAGACGAGGCGGAGCGAGAATGTGTGGGGATGGAGAATTGTGTGGGCCAACCCGACCGGCTCCTCGGCCTGAAACGCAAGCCAGGCATTCATCGGTGAGGAGGGATCGAGGACGCGCTGCCACAGTCCGGCGATGACCGCTTCCTTCATGTCCCCGGCGCCGAAATGCACGCGGTTTTCTGCCCAGAGTTTTTCCCAGTCGCTTCTGTCTGCGTGGCTTGCGGCCTTGATCGTTATCGTCATGTCGTTGTCCCTGGAGTTGCTTCATCGAGCAGAAGGCCGGGCGCGTCGGCCGGGATCTCGCCCGCGCGCAGCCAGCCAAGCGCGAGTGGCCACAGGCTGTCCCTGAACCGGTCATGGAAAAAGGCGAAGTGTCCGATGGATGATACGCCGATGTCGGCTGGGGCAATGCGCCAGTGATGTCGGTGGCTGGATATGAAATAGGCGAGCAGCCGGTTGAGTGCTGCCGGGGTGCCGTGCGGATCGTCTTCAAGGCCAATCGCGAGTATAGGCGCCGTCACCCTGGCGAAGCGTCTTTGCAGGATAACAGATTCCCGCTCCCCACCGACGAAAAGATCCTGCCGCACGGTGTGCTCGAACCGGGCCTTCATCCGGCTCCAGTCCCGGACCACGCCTGCGGGCGTGTCCTCCATCCAGCCAAGCCGTTTGGCCGGAAAAAAGCCGAATATCCTTGTCAGAAACGGCATGACGATGTGCCACTTGATATACATGCGCCGGCGTTCGGCCTCGCCGTAATCCCGCCAATAGGCGAATTGGGATCCGACGGTAAGAATGCGTCCTATCCGCCGGTTCGAGGGCGCAAGCCCGATGGCAAAGCCGCCGATCGAATGGCCGACGACATGGATTTCCCGCCCCGGAAAAGTGCGTTCAGCGTATGCGAGCGCTGCCTCCAGATCGTGCGCGCCCCAATCCACCCAGTCGGCACGGAATCCGCGCAGGGATTTCGGTCGGGATTCGCCGATCCCCCGGTAATCGAAGGTGAGCACATCGAATCCGTTGAGAAACAGGTAGTCGGCGAAGCGCGAGTAGTAGCGGCACTTTACAGACGTCGCGGCGCTGATGATCACGATCGGCCACGCGGCCGCAACACCGCTGTGTCGCCATAGAAACCCGCCGAGAAACCGGCCATCGTCCGTTTCCAGGCGCAGAGGCAAGGCCTGGCCTGCCACCTCCCGGACGCTGGCGATGTCTGTCTCATGTCCGGGGTTGATCACGCTCGCGCCCCTCGATTGTTGCTTTCAGATATCCGTTTTTGCTTCGCCAGAATGGAGATTGTCGAATGAGCATCCCTCCATATGGCGTGAGAAGCACTCATTTGTTTTCATCTTCGATTGCAGGTTCTTTTGCTGAAAAGCTTGAAATCAGCCAAGGAAAGTCGATGCATCCAATTGTTCGCCTTCGAGAACTACCGCTTCAGACACAATCGCATGGTGGAGCTTATGAAGCGCACATGGCTGCCGTCGCAGCGCCGTCTGGCGCGAAGCGGCTTGGCGCTCGCTACGTTGAAATACCCCCGGGCAAGAAGGCTTGGCCCTTTCATTGCCACCATGCAAATGACGAGCTCTTTGTCATTCTGGCGGGGGCCGGTGTGCTGCGATATGGCGAGGAAGAACATGACGTAAGCGCTGGTGATGTCGTCGTTTGCCCCGCCGGTGGCGTTGACACAGCTCATCAACTGCGGGCAGCGGGCTCTGAACCGCTGCGTTATCTGGCGATCAGCACCATGAATGAGCCCGACGTCCTGGAATACCCCGATAGCGACAAGGTGACGGTATTCGCGGGCTCCGCGCCGGGTGGTGACAAAGCAGCGCGGCGCCTGGAACTGACCGTGAGGAAAAATGCTGCTGCCGGCTATTGGGAGGGGGAAGAATGAAGCGAAGTCAGAACAAGACAAGTGAACTTTTCACCATTCCCGCGGTCTGGGCTCTGACGCTTCTCACCACCACCGCTTTACTGCCCACATCAGCACTTGCGATGGAACTGACCAGTCCATCCTTCGATGACGGCGGCAGGATTCCTGACCGCCATGCGTTGCGCGGTCTCGGATGTCTTGGCCAGAATGTCTCGCCTGCCCTTCATTGGAAAGACGCTCCAGAGGCGACGAAGAGCTTTGCCGTGACCATGTTCGATCCCGATGCGCCAACCGGGAGCGGCTGGTGGCACTGGGTGCTGGTCAATATTCCCGCCGATGCCACCGGTCTGGCCGAAGGCGCACGGCCGGGAAAGGCAATCGCCACGCGGACTGATTTTGGCATGGCCGGTTACGGCGGCCCCTGTCCGCCGGTCGGCGCTGAACCGCATCGCTACGTCATCACCGTCTATGCGCTCGATGTCGACAGCCTGCCGCTGGACAACTTATCTTCAGGCGCGATGGCAGGCTTCATGATCAATAGCCACTTGCTCGCCAAAACAAGCATCACTGGATATTTTGGACGATAAGCCCAAAGCGCGGTCGAGAAAAAGATCCCAGGTGGAAAAATGTCGGGCTCACAAGATGGTACCGCGAGAAGCCCGTTAATACGCCGTCTCTCCAGCAAGGACGCGGCCCAACTCGCGCCGCTCCTCGAAGCCTATCGCGCGGAGATGTATCCAGCCTCACAGACAGAGAACCCCCGCCAAGAAGCTGCCACCGCCTTGCTGTCCAGCCAGACGGCCGAGGTGATGGGCGGTTTCCTGGACGGTAAACTGTCGGCATTCGCCGTTTTCTTCGATCTACCGGAAGCAATTTCAAACGGACGCGCCGGACAGCTCGACGACCTCTATGTGGCTGCTGGCGCTCGCGGCCAACGTCTGGCCCAGCGAATGGTAGAGGCGATCGCAGCGATCGGCAGAGCGCGCGGCTGGGTTCATCTGAGATGGCTTGTGCCAGAGGACAATGAAGCTGCACTTCGGACCTATGAGCGCTTTGCCAAAGCAGCATCCTGGAAAAGCTACGTGTTGTGGTTGGGCGATAGCGCCCCTTGGTGAGGGAGAATATCTTCAGTCTTTTATTCAGAAGGTTTGCGGGCATCTACCTCATCGGAGCCCTTCCCTTTCACCCCTGCAAAAGGGTCATGATCTTCGCGACAGGTAGAACGCCATGGCGGCCGAAATTGCGCCGAAGGCGCATGTGCCAGTCCAACCCCACGTCGCATACGCAGCGCCTCCAACGCCGGCACCGACTGCCCCCCCAGCGAGCATGGTCGCCATGAACACGGTGTTAAGCCGGCTGCGGGCGGTCAGGTCGAGTGCATAGACACGCGTCTGGTTCGCAACCTGCGAGGACTGTACGGCAAGGTCCATAACTAGGATACCGAATACCAAACTGATGAGAGAACCTTGCCAAAGCCCGAAGACGAAGAAGGCGAGCGTTACGAGGCCAGCGCCGACTGTCACGACGACGGCGGGTCCGCGTCGATCCGCAAAACCCCCGGCAATTGGCGCGGCAAGCGCCCCGCAGACTCCGACAAGCGCCAGAAGGCCGACCGCCGTTCCTCCAAGCTGATAAGGTGGTTCGGATAACAGCAGCGCGAGATTCGACCAGAAGCCAATAAAGGCTGCGAAAATCAGGAATTGCACTGCGACTGCTTGCCGGAGAACACCATGCGTTCGCAGAAGCGTCCATAAGGAACCAAGCAGCCGCAGATAGCTCAAGTCAGTTGTTGGCGGCACACGAGGCAGCCAGAGCGCAAGCGCCACACCAATTACCGTCATCATTGCTGCCGAGAACCAGAACACGAAGGGCCAGCCCCAAAGGTCCGAGATTGTGCCGCTGACCGTGCGGGCAAGCAGGATGCCGATCAATATGCCGCCCGTCACTTTGCCAAGAATGCGTCCACGCTCGGAAGGTGGGGCAAGATGCACGGCGAGTGGAACGATTTGCTGCGTGACAGTGGTAAATAAGCCGACAGCGAGACTGGCGACCGCCAGCCACACAAAACTCGGAGACAAGGCCGCACCAATCAACGCGATCACCAAAGCAACGAAAGTACGGAGAATGAGAGATTTGCGCTCCAGCCGGTCTCCGAGTGGGGCGAGAAGCAACACGCCGAAGGCATTACCTGCCTGGGTGAGAACCGGCACGATGGCAGCAGTCCCCGCGGCCAGCCCAAAATCTGCCGTCAGATGACCGAGGAATGCCTGATTATAGTAACTGTTGGCGACGGTCGCACCCGCACTGACCGCGAGAAGGCGAACCAGTGCAGCGGACAAATGTTCAGATAGGGAGCTATTCGGTTTCATAGCAGCCGCTGGCCCGGATGTACTCGATCAGGGTGCGTTCCAGATTTCTGCCCCCAAGTGTAGCAATGTTCGGCATGACAATACGCTGGGTGGTTTTATGTCTGTCTTTACAGAAGGAAGTGATTGGCTGGCGGATTGGATCAGACCGGAACTCAGCCTTTCGATAGTCCACATTGACGAGGAGAGGTCCTGACCACAGCAGCGTTGGTGTTGAAATATCGACGTCTTTCCAGGGTATTGGCTTGCCGCCAAAATACCGCCCGACGATGAGGCCGTTGGCCTTGAAAACATACATCGGGCCGCGGCTCCGGCGGTAGCTGAACACCCCAAGCAGGAGCACCAGCGTCACTGTTATAAAAAAAGCTCCGGGGATGGCCGCCGTTGCAAACTCTGAAAGTGACTTGGCTTTGAAAGAGGCGATGGACATGCTGATCGCACCAAGCAGAAACGGTAGCGTGAAGAAAAGAAGCAGTGCCGCCCGCCAATAGGACAAGTAGATCGGAAAATCAGGAAGATGCGTGGCGTTGGCGGGTTCCTCCGGTGCCATTATCGTTTCTCTCGCTCCGCTTGTCGGCATGTCTTTGCGGCCTCTGCCAGCATCCAGGTCCTGACATTCCTGATGCGGCGGTCGCGCTCAAGGGCCGGCGGATAGCAGAGGTAATAGCCTGCGTTTGCCGGCACTTGGTGCGGCATGATCGGGCCGAGCCGTTCGGCGGCTATGTCGCATGCGGCAATTTCGATGCCCGCAAAGGTAATTCCTGCGCCGTCGATCGCGGCCTTGAGGCCAAGGCCCGAAGAGTCGACGATTGTGACTGCCGCAGGGCGGGTCGGACCGCCCGGGAGCGTTTCGTTCCAACGCTGGAAGTCCTCGCGCCGATGCTGGGACAGAAATAGGTTGGTTTGCGAGATGGCTTGGCGAATATCGATTTCGTCATTCGTTTGCCAGTCATCCGGACGGCCAAGCAACGCCACATTTTCGTCGAACAGGCGCTCGGAGAGAACACCAGCCCATTGCCCGGAACCATGGCGCACAGCAGCATCTGCAACGCCGGCGCCAAGATCGACGGCGGTTTGGGTCGTAGAGATCAAAAGTTCGAAGCCCGACCTCGCAAATGGATAGGACGCCATCCGTGGCGACAGCCAATGAACCGCGAATGTCGGCAGCATGGACAGGCGCAAGGGACCAAGCTTCCGTTCCTGCTTCACTGTCGCGACAGCCTGAATGATCCGCGTGAAGCCGACGGTGAGATCCGGAGACAACAGTCGTCCGGTCTCCGTCAGTTCCAGGCGCGGCCCCACGCGGCGCATCAGTTCCACCCCGAGCAGATCCTCGAGGATCCTGAGTTGATGACTGACGGCGGAGGGCGTCACGCCGATTTCTTCGGCCGCATCCTTGATCGACATGTGGCGTGCGGCGGCCTCGAAAGCGCGCAGGGCATTCAGCGGCACGGACAATCGCATCGTTTCGGTCATGGCGCGCTCGCTCTCGTACTTTCCGTCCTCGCCGGATGCCGCCGTTCTCCTCCTGCACTTGGCATCGAACAACGAAATCTCAGCTTTCTCTGAGGATTGCTCACTCGCCAGGCACGGATGTTGGGTGACAATGGGGTGTCTTTCAAAGGGGCCAAATTGCTATGAGTGACGTGCTTGCTTTCGATGATCGCGATGGCCTGATCTGGCTCGATGGAGCACTCGTTCCCTGGAACGAAGCCCGGCTCCATGTCATGACCCATTCGCTGCATGCCGGCGGGGCCGTGTTCGAAGGAATTCGGGCCTATGACGGAGGTATATTCCTGTCCAACGCGCATTTCTCCCGCTTCCAGCGTTCTGCCGAGATCGTCGGGTACACGCTTCCCTATTCTAGCCTTGAGCTCGTCAAAGCATGTGAAGCCGTTCTCTGGGCGAACGAATTGAAGGATGCCTATATCCGTCCCATCGCCTGGCGCGGCAGCGAGAGCGTGACGGTGGCCGCCCGCAACGCCACTATCCACGTTGCGATTGCCGCCTGGGATTGGCCGACGCCGGCCGCCGAGGGAAGGAGCACGACGGGTATTCGCCTTCAGCTCTCCTCCTGGAAGCGTCCGCGTGCCGATACGGCGCCGACGGCCTCCAAATGTTCCGGCCTCTACATGATCGGCACGCTCGCGCGGCATGCCGCAAATGACGAGGGTTTCGACGATGCCCTGCTGCTCGACGTCGACGGAGATGTTGCCGAAACGACCGCGACGAACATCATAATGGTCGAGGGTCGCAAGCTCGTGTCCCCGGTAGCTGACTGTTTTCTCGACAGCATCACCAAACGCCATGTCTTCGCTCTCGCGCAGAAGGCTGGCCTGGAACTCGAGGAGCGAAAAGTCTCGCTGGAGGAGTTGTGCGCGGCAGATGAAGTCTTCGTTGTCGGCACTTCGATCGAGATCCAGCCCGTCGTCGAACTCAAGGGGCCAGCGATTGGAGCCCAATGGAGCGTTGGCCCTCTTACCCAAAGCCTCATCGACAACTTTCAGAACTCGGTTCGCCAACAATGTCCCGCATAGGCGGACACCCTTGCCAAAAGGGCCGGGTTTCGATGCGTTCTCCATGTCGTTCTTCTCGGAGCAAAAGATTTTTCGTGATAGCCAATACTATTTGATGTTACACTTCCCGTAAAATGCAAAAGCGTAACATGACACTATCGGGAGACTCACATGCGTCTACAATCACCCTGGCAACCTCGCCTTACTGGTGACATGGACTCTCCATGCGATCGGCTCGTCGCCGCCGTGTCGGAGGACATCGCAGCCGGGCGATTGGAGGTTGGAGACAGGCTTCCGGCCCACCGCGATCTTGCCTGGCGTCTCGGCATCGGCCTTGGCACGGTGACGAAGGCCTACGGAATCCTGGAGCGGCGCGGCCTGCTGCGCTCGGTCAAGGGACGGGGCACGTTCGTGGCCGTTACCGAAGCCCGCAGAGGCGACGTCATCGATCTTTCGCGCAACGCGCCGCCCGCCGTCATCAGCGAGAGGCTTCTGTCCCGATCTCTCAACGCGATCGCCAGGCGTATCGACGCGGATGTTTTCAATACCTATCCGCCCGTAACCGGGCATCAGAGGTTCCGCCAAGAAATGGCGCGCTGGTTTCGCCGTCTCGGTCTGGACGCCGATCCTTCCTGCCTGCTTCTGACGAATGGTGCGCAGCACGCGCTGTCCGTCAGCCTCTCCACGCTCTGCGGTCCCGGCGGTACGCTCTATGTGGAGGAACAGACCTATCCCGGCTTGATCAACGTTGCGCGCCATCTTGGCGTCAAGCTCACTTCAATTGCTATGGATGACGAAGGCATGCTGCCGGATCAGCTTGAACGGGAACTCGCGACAAGTCGCGGCAGCAACGCGGCAGTCTATCTCACGCCGACGATGCAGAACCCGACCACGAGTTCGATGAGCAAAGCGAGAAGGAGCGCGATCGCGCTAATCTGCCGCAAGTCAGGCATCATCGTGATCGAGGACGACGTTTATGCCCTCGCGCCCGACCCGGACTATCCGCCGATCGCGAGCCTTGCGCCTGAGCATGTCTTTTATATCAACAGCCTTTCGAAGACCCTCAACCCGGCTTTGCGGATTGGCGGTCTCGTGGTTCCGCCGGCATGGCTGGACCGCGCGGAAACCGCGATGCATGCCAGCGGGCTGATGATCAGTCCGCTGAGTTGCTCGGTCATGGAACAATGGCTTCTCGATGGAACGGCCGATGCCATCAGCACGGCTATACAGGAAGAAGCCATTCGCCGCCGTGCGATGGCAACGGACTTGTTGGGGCAAGCTGTACGCCAACCTGTCCATGTCGGTTATCATCTGTGGGTTCCGCTAGGCCATTCCCATGCCGGGGCACTCGAGACTGCGGCGAAGGCCTTGGGCATTCTGGTTACGCCGCCGTCTTCAACCTCCGCAAACGGCATTAGCTCCGGAATCCGTCTTTGTATCGGTGCGCCATCCTCTGAAGATCTTGAGCAGGCGCTTCCCGCGATCAGGCGCATAGTCGATCGCTTCAGGATCGAGACCGGCGCAGGGACGGCCAGAAATACCAGACCACTGCTGCCACTACGATAAGACCACCTGCGATCGCCGATTTCCCCGGATCTTCGGCGAAGGCTAACCAAACCCAAAGCGGACCGAGAACCACATCCAGAAGTGCGATCAAAGCCGACTCCGACGAAGCGACATGGCGTCCACCTGCAAGAAATAACAGGAATGCGAGCGCGGTCGTGAGAAAGGCCAGCATGAATATCAATCCGAGCGCACCGCCCCCCGGAAGCTGGCCGGATGAGAATGGGAATGCCGCGATCGCACACAACGCTGCTCCCGCGGCATTCACGTGAATGAGATTCAGGGCTCGATTACGGCGTGTGACGATGAGAAGCGCGCCAAAGCTCAGCGTCATTGCGAAGGCCAGCAAGTTACCCTTGATATCGCTCGCCGCCAGTGCCGTGCCTGCAACGAACACGATCCCGATCATAGATACCGTGCTCGCCATCAACAGGCGTCGCGAGGCCGCTTCCCGACCGACCGCGAAGGCCAATGCGGCTGTCACGAAGGGAAGTGTCGCGTAGATGATCAAAACGTTTGCGACCGTCGTCATCGTGAGTGCGGCGACATAGCAGAACATTGCGGTGGCGGAGAAGCAGGCGGCCAGGCAGAAGCGCCAGTCGAAACGCACCGCTTCCGCCGGCCTTGCGATGGCGATGGCAACAAGGCAAAGGCAGGCGAAGAGAGAACGCCACAGGATCAGATCCCAAAGCCCAAGATCAATTGCGCGTACGAACAGGCCAGCAAGGCTCCAGAGCACGGTTCCTGCGCCAACCAGTATCAGACCGTAGACGCGCCGCTCCCCACTCTGTTCCTCTGACCGCCGCATATCAGAAATAGAACCAGGTCAGGCCAAACCCGACGGCAATGACGATGCCGCGCAGGATGGTCGGATTGATCCAGCGAGCGAAGCGCGCACCGAGATAGCCGCCCGCAATAGCGCCTACCAGAACCGCGAATGCGGGCCCCCAGGCTATGATCCCTGTGGCAATGAAAACTGTGACCGCGAGACTCGAGACGATTGTTGCCAGTGCATTTTTTACCGCGTTGGCCTCGTTCACGTCGCTAAGCCCGATCAACGTCAGAACAGCCATGAGCAGGATACCGAGGCCCGCACCGAAATATCCGCCATAGATTGCGACGAGCAGATCTGTCGCAAAGATGACTGGCCTCGGCAGCATTCCGGGGCGGTCCCTTCTTATCCAGGAGCGTAGCCTAGGGCCGAGTGCGAACAGGATCGTCGCGACAAGCAAAAGCCATGGTATAAGCTGGCGGAATATTGCATTCCCAGTGATCGAAAGAAGTACCGCGCCGATAAGGGAACCGAGAACGAAAGCAGGCGCGCTGGATTTCAATCGCCCTGCATTCCGGCGCAATTCCTCCCGATAACCGAACAGGCTGGTCGCATGTCCAGGCCAGATCGAAATCGCACTTGTGGCATTGGCGACGACCGGAGGAACGCCAGCCGCAAGGAGCGCCGGAAAAGTAAAGAAAGTGCCGCCCCCGGCGACTGCATTGCAGGCTCCGCCAACAAGACCGGCGGCGACCAAAAGGGCCGTGGTATTCGTATCCATACCTGATCAATCCCGCTCTTCGAAAGCCAGCCGGACACCGAAGGCGATCAGGACCGAGCCAGTCACTCCATCGACGCCACGCTTGAATAGTGAACTATGGAAAACGCGCGTGAATGGCCGCGTCGCCGCCGTGATGGCCGCGAACCAGATGAGCCCCATAAGCGCATGAATAGCCGCCAGGGCCATGCTGAACATGACAACCGGGACATCCTGTGGAATGAACTGCGGCAGGAAGCTGACGTAAAACACGCCGACTTTCGGATTGAGAAGATTGGTCATCAGACCGCGCCAGAACCAGTTGGCACTTTTATTGGCCGATTTGCCTGCCGGCACGCTGTAAAGCGCCCCTCCCTCCTCGACGGTTCTGCGGATTGCGCTCCGGATCATCCGCGCGCCCAGCCAGATGATGTAGCCAGCGCCGAGATATTGAAGAAGCCGGTAGCCGACTTCCGATACGGTGAGAACGGCTCCGAGACCCGCCGAAGCCAACAGTCCCCACGCCAGAACACCTGTTACGACCCCGGCGCCAGCCTGCATGGCCTGTTTGCCGCCCTCAACAGTGGCAGTGCGCAAGACCATGGCCGTGTCCAGCCCAGGCGTAATTGTCAAAAGAGCGGCGGCGATCGAAAAGGCGGCAGCGGCGGAAAAGGCATCCATGTCAGGACCTCAGGCCAGCGCAGAATGCACCGAAGAGCATCCGCCCTTGGTCCCAGATACCGAGGCCGCTTGCGCCGTTGATATGACCGCACGAGCCGATCTCAACGAAACCGGCGCCCCATTCCTCGGCGCGTTCTTTCACATAGTCAGGGGTGGCATAAGGGTCGTTGGCGCTTGCGACGATGAGGGTCGGAAACGGCAGGCGATGGCGTGGCGGGTTTGCGAAGCTGGCCGCTGCTGCCGGGAATGCAGCGGAGGCAGGATCAGGGACTGCGACCAGAAAAGCACCCATAACCCGGCCCGCGACCGTCTCTGCCGCGTGCGCGACGAGCAGGCAGGCCAGACTATGCGCGACGAGAACAGGCGGCGATGACGAATTGTCAATTTGCCTTTCCAGCGCGTCTTGCCAGTCTGCAAGATGGGGCTTGTCCCAGTCGGAAGGATGGAACCGGGTAAAGCAAGGGTCTGACGCCTCCCAATGCGTTTGCCAGTGGGTTTCACCGGAACCGCCGATACCTGGCAATGTGATGAATGAGGTCATTCCGTCGCCCTTCTATTGTTGGGAAAGATCCATCGAAGGCTCGTAACTGCGGTCAGGAACATCCTTCGTGATCGCCTGCCCGCAAATCACGGCCTGACGCACGCCGTCGTAGGTCAGGACCGGGCTCCCGTGCAGTCTCCAGCCCAGGTTGAGGGCCTCAGTAATGCGGTGGCAGAATGCAGCGTCATCGACGCCGGTCAGCAGACGATAAGCTTTCATCGTGAGGATCCCCAATTCCCTGCTCGAAATCATAAGCATCTTCGGGAAGCGCTAAACTGAAGTCATCTCAGCCGATCCGCAGTATTTCTCATTTCGCCATTGCTTGGATCGGCGGGCAGTGCGTAGTACGCAGGGGACATGAACGAGATATCCGACGGCTCCGTAAGGGTTACGGCGCTACGCCTTTTGGAAGAGGATCCACTCCTTGCCGCTTCTCGACGGGATTGGCCGGAGGCGGTCGGCGCTCTTGGTTGGCGATGGGAGACATTCGTCGGCGAGGAGTTCATCAATCCATTTTGCGGCAGCCCGACAGATCATGAACTCGACGCCTGCACACGGTGCCTGTTACGATTCGGTCGCCTGAGTTTTCTTTCCTCGGACGCCGAGCCATTCCGCTCGGCCGGCCACCAATTGCTGGAGACTGGTAATCGACCCGATTTATTAGGCCGTATGCGCAAGCTGCTGCTCAAAGAGCGGCTTTGGCTTGTCTCGGCGGATCATGAAGTTGCGATGAGAGAGGCGTATTTTGCCTACGGGCGATGGGATTTCGGGCACCAGCCAATGCTGGTGATGGACAGGGGCACCAAACCCATCCCAGATGAAGCTGATTTCCTTGTGGGTCTCCTCGCGGGCGACGAACGAAGGTTGCGGAGAAGGCCGCGCGGCATGCTCGCCTGGGTCGTGCCCTTGGTGGATGGCGTCGGCATCCTCATCGCTCCCGCCAGAATCGGGGACCAAGAAAGTCTTGCACGGGATTTCATGGCGGATCACTACACGTGAGGAACGTCTTTCCCTCGACCGGACAAAATTTCAGCGATCAAGCAGGTCGCTCGCCCTAGCCGACAGGGGGCAGCCCTTCTCTGCAAGCCGTTTGATCGCGTCGCGTGCGATATCCCTGTTGCCCGTGTTGCCGACGAAGCTCGACAGAGAATCCGAAAACTCCAGCACGATGTTGGCCGTCCCGACAGTTTGTCGGTAGTCCACACGGGAAACCACGTCATAGGGTTTCCTGCGCCGCCTGATTACACGGCACTCGATATGGTCGGCGTGCAAAATAAGCGTTGGCTTCAGGTCGCTCGATGACCAGCAAATCCAGGGTACGCCCCGCCAGCCCGAAAATGCGGCGACCAACGGAATATTCGCGACCTCTCCTGCGGTCTCGATCCTGCTGTGCCTCACCGCCGACAGGCGGCTCTTGATGTAGAGAAATATCGTCAGCCAGCCGACACCGATAAGCAAGACGATGGCGAAAATGAAAATGGTGGCTTCCGCTTTGCTCATCCGCGCGGGCCTGCCGTTTTGAGCCTTGGCGGAGACGCGCATTTCAAGGGACGCATCTTCCAGCCGATCATCTCAATAATCGTAGTTTTCATATTCGCGGGTACTCAATTCATCGTCCGGAATGAATTCTTCTTCATCGAGCGTGAACGCCACCCAAGCCCGCATTTGGAGTGTGAACAGCGGCTCGTCTGCTGCCCTGGCAAGGGCAAGAGCGGCGCTGCGGGCTTCTCCAATCGACCAACCCGTACTGTTAAGGGTCAACCAGGCTTCCTTTAGACGACCGCTTTTAAGGTACTCTCCGAAAACCTGGTTCAGCGGCGCATTCGCGACAAGCCAAGGCGGCAGTTGAGATGCCCCATTTCTCAGCCACGAGCGCCCGTGCTCACTGAGCTCGAAATAGGCGACATCATTTGCATTCTCGTCAGATAAACCGGACAGGCTGATCGCCAACGGCGCAGCCCGTCGTTCGCCGATGCCAATGGGCACGCGTCCAGTATACGCGGCGAGCTTGTCCAGCTTTTCCGGATCGTCACCGAATTCGAGGGTATGTGCGTCTATTTCAGCAAATTGACGACCCGAAATCCCGGCCGCCTTACGAAATGACGCTATTTCTCCCGTCTCATCGTCCCCATCCGTGTAAACGAGCGCCCGGACCAATAGCCAGTTCGCAAATTGCTCATCATCAAGAGCGATCTCCTCCAGCAGGAATTGGTCCTCCGGGCCTGCGCAGACATAGCGTCGGATATCGTCCGGCTCGTCACAGAACCAGCGCATCCAGATACCTTCATATTCCGGCAAGCTACCATTCGAGGTGATGGGAATGAGAGCGGGCGGGCAACCATAGTATTCGGCAGGCTGACCGATCAGAAAGGTTTCTTTCAGGTATGAACCGAGCCGGTACTGCCGGAGCCACAATGGGGCGCTCAATTTCTGGAGGAGTACGTCATATCGATCGAGCATGAGCATCCACTTTTTACAAAACCCTCAGTTCGATATTGCTAATTCACCTCAGTGAACACTGAAGTCTTCTCAGTTCAGATGAAATAATCCTCATTCAAAAACCGAGCGTCAGAAGCTCGCGGCGGAACTCCGGTTCGCTCAACACCACTTCGCCGGCGCCGAGGGCACGGGCGTGGTCCAGCGCGCGCGATGTGAGGCGCTGCGCTGCCTCGACGCTTTGCGTCAGGGGAAATCCGCGTGCGAGCCCCGCGACGATCAGCCCGGCAAACAGATCGCCCGTGCCCGGAAGCACGACCGGCAGGTGCTCCACCGGATGACGGCTTGCGTCGGCGGCTCCGAGTATGACGCTTTCGATATGGCCGGCGGGCGTATCGTCGAGCGTGCACCCCGTGGCGATAAGATAGGCGCCGGACGCGATGGGGAGAAAGGCTCGCGCGGCTTTGAGGTCCGCCATGGACGCGATCGGCTGCCCGGTCAGCCAGCTCACTTCGAACGGGTTCGGCGTCGCGATATCGGCCATCGGCAGCAATCGGTCGCGCATGACGTCGGCGATCGCCTCCGGCACATAGAGGCCGGGGCCTGTGTCGCCCATCACCGGATCGCAGAGATAGACAAGGCGTGGATTGACGGCCTTGGCCTCGGCCACGAAATCTGCGACCATCAGCGCCACATCGAGCGAGCCGATATAGCCTGTCAGGATGAAATCCGCGCGTTCCGGCAGGCCGCGCTCGCGTGCACCCTGCAACAGGTCTGAGAAGAATTCCGGCGGCAGCGCCCGCCCGCGCAACGTCGGATAGTCGGGCGTGTTGGAGAAGATGACCGTCGGGATCGCCGCCACCTCGAGTCCGGCGGCCTGCATCGGAAACACGGCTGCGGAATTGCCGACATGGCCGAACACGACCTGACTCTGGATCGATATCACGAAGGGAGGAGAGGTCATGGAGTGCCGTCCAGTCTCTTGCGCCAATCCTCCCCCCGACCGCTCTCGAGCCGCCGCACCGCATATTTCCGCCAGCCTTCGGCCAGCACGTCGAGGGCTGCTATGCCCTTCAGTTCGTCCAGGTTCAGCCGGTCGACATAAAGCGCATGCCAGAGCCGGTGGAGCGTCCAGTCCGGTGCGACGCGGTCCACCAGTTCAAGCCGATCTCCGGTCTTCACGAGGCCGTCTTCCAGCACGCGATAATACCAGCCGGTGCGGCCGGTCTGCTGCACGCGGCGGGCCATGTCAGGCACCTCGAAGCGATGATTGAGTTTCCAGCAGGGCTGTCGCCCCTGCGAGACCTGCATGAGTGCCGTGCCCAGCCGGAAAACATCTCCCACTGCGACGGTGTTTTCGGTGGGGCCGGATGCCGAGATGTTCTCGCCAAATCCGCCGGGATCGGCAAGTACCGGCAGATCGCCGAGTTCTTCACGCCAGAGCGGATAATGATCCAGCGGGTAATGATGCACCGCCTTTTCGCCGCCGCCGTGAACCCGTCGGTCCGCCTGCTCGTCGCCTTCGAACCCTTCAGAGCCGAGGCGAAGCGGCCTGTTCACCGGCGTCTTCATGATGCCGCTTTGCGCGTCGCTTCCCGCCAGAGGTCTGGCGCGCCCGGTCAGAAGGGTGATCATGGTCATGCCGGCAAGTCCTGCAGCCATGCCCGCAACATGGATTGGCCAGCATGCCTCAGTGCTGGACCATGAGCGATGGCGTCGCGACGCAGGCTGGCCGGGTCGATGTCGGCCTGAGCAAGTTCCACACTGTGGCCGATGAGCCAGCGCTCGAAGGCGGGCAGTTCGCCTGCTTCGGGGTGGAATTGCAGCGCCAGAACAGTTGCGCCCATGGCAAAGGCCTGCGTCGCTGAGGCCGCCGTTCCTGCGAGAGTATCCGCTCCATCCGGGATATCGAAGGCTTCGCCGTGCCAGTGGAGAACGGGCACATCCCGAAGGTGACGAAGCGGGCTGTTGATGCCGGCATCTGTCAGCGTCAGGGCGGAAAAGCCGATTTCCTTGCGGGGCATTGGGGCGACCTTCGCGCCCAGCGCCGCCGCCATGAGCTGCGCGCCAAGGCAGATGCCGAGCGTCGGGCGGCGGCTAACCAGACGCGGTGCCAGCCAGTCGCGCTCTGTCTTCATGCAAGGATAAGCATCGGCGTCATTCACACCGATCGGACCGCCGAGCACCACCACGAGATCGGGGTCGCGCGAATCCGGCAAGGCATCGATGCCAGCTTCGACATGGTTGATACGATAGCCTTCTTCGTCAAGCACCGGGCCAAAGCTGCCAAGGTCCTCGAAAGCGAGATGGCGCAGGATCAGGGCGGATTTCGACATGGGGGCCTCTTGCGTTTTTCCATGTGTCTCGCGAATATCCGGCCTGAACAAAAGTGCCAGTTTTGAAACTTTGGATAGGCCGGTTGTGATGGCATCGGAGCCGCTTGCGCTGGATATCGAGAAGGAGCCTTCCGGCCCGCTGTTTCTGGCGATTGCCGACGCGATCACCCGTGACATCATGCGTGGCCGCCTGAAACCCGGCCCCCGTCTGCCGGGGACGCGGGCGCTGGCGCGCCAGCTCGGCGTTCACCGCAATACGGTTGACGCCGCCTATCAGGAGCTCATGACGCAGGGCTGGCTCCATGCGGAACCCGCACGCGGCACATTTGTCGCCGAGGATCTGCCCGACAGCATGGCGGAGCCGGTTTCGGTGTCCGTGCCCGGAGAGCCCGCAACCGTCCGCCCGCGTCTGGCCTTCAGCGATGGTGCTCCCGATCCGAGGCTGGTGCCGGACAAGGCGCTGGCACGCGCCTTCCGCCGTGCCTTGCTGTCTCCAGCCTTCCGCAGCGGCGCGGATTATGGCGATGCCCGGGGCACGCCGGTCCTGCGTCACGCGCTGTCGTCCTATCTCGCCACGGACCGGGGCGTGGTCGCCGATCCGGCACGGCTGCTGATCACGCGCGGCAGCCAGATGGCGCTGTTCCTGGCAGCCAGGGCGGCGGTGAAGCCCGGTCAGGCGATTGCCGTGGAAGAACCCGGCTACCCGCTGGCCTGGGAGGCCTTCCGGGCCGCGGGCGCTGCCGTCCGGGGCATTCCCGTCGATGCAGGCGGGCTGTCGGTCGCGGCGCTTGAGGCGGCGCTTGAAAGCGATCCGTGCATCGCGGCGGTCTATGTCACGCCCCATCACCAGTATCCGACCACGGTCACCATGGGCGCGGCGCGGCGGCTGCAGCTTCTGGACAGCGTCGAGCGTCACGGCATCACGCTGATCGAGGATGACTACGATCACGAGTACCGCTTCGAGGGGCGCCCGGTCCTGCCGCTTGCGGCCCGGGCCCCGGCAGGCCTGCCGCTGATCTATGTGGGCTCGCTCTCCAAACTGCTCTCGCCCGGTATTCGCCTCGGCTATGCCATGGCCCCGGAGCCGCTGCTTACCCGCATGGCGGCCGCCCGTGCGGCGATCGACCGGCAGGGCGACGCGCCGCTCGAGGCCGCGCTGGCGGACCTGATCCGCGACGGCGATCTCGGCCGCCATGCGCGGAAGGCCCGTCGCATTTACCGGGCCCGGCGCGACGTCCTGGCGTCTGCTCTGTCGGCGCAACTGGGCGGGCGGATCTTCTTCGATCGACCTGCGGGCGGGCTGGCGCTGTGGCTGCACTGCGAGAATGTCTCCGCCGACGCCTGGGCGGAGCGGGCCGGTGCGGCCGGGCTTGCACTGCTGCCCGGAACGCGTTTCGCCCTTGATCGCGCCGCGCCGCAGGCCCTTCGTCTCGGCTATGCGGCGCTTGACGAGGGACAGATTGCCCGGGCGGTGGATATCCTCGCCCGAAGCCTACCCGATTGAGCTACTCGGCCGCCATGGCGGAGCCTTGCGGCCTGGCGGGCGCAACATGCATCCCGAGCCGTTGCAACAGGTCGTGGTCCTTCCAGGCCGCGGGGTTGCCGGTCGTCAGCAACTGATCGCCAACGAAAATGGAATTCGCGCCGGCAAGGAAGCAGAGCGCCTGCAACTCGTCGCTCATCCCCGTGCGGCCCGCGGAGAGCCGCACCACGGAGGCCGGCATCAGGATGCGCGCGAGCGCCACGAGACGGACGAGCGCGAACGGATCGACCGGTCTTGCGGTTTCCTGCACCGGCACGCCCTCGACCGGGTTCCACAGGTTGACAGGCACGCTGTCGGGATGGGTGGGCAGGGTCGCGAGCGTCACCAGCATGGCGATGCGATCCTCTTCCGTTTCGCCCATGCCGACGATCCCGCCGCAACAGACCCTGATGCCGCCCTTGCGGACATGCTCGACCGTCTCCAGCCGGTCCGCCATCGTCCGCGTGGTGGCGATCTCGCGGTAATAGTCCGGCGAGGTATCGATATTGTGGTTGTAGAAATCGAGCCCGGCCGCCTTCAGCCGCGCCACCTGATCGGGCTTCAGCATGCCGAGCGTCATGCAGGTTTCGAGCCCGAGTTCGGAAACGCCCTGCACCATGGCGCAGAGCGTGTCCATGTCGCGGTCCTTGGGGCTGCGCCAGGCAGCCCCCATGCAGAAGCGCTGCGCGCCGGCGTCCCTGGCGCGCCGGGCGGCTGCCAGCACATCGTCGGTCGCCATTAGCTTCGTCGCCTTCACGCCGGTCCGGTGGTGGGCCGATTGCGAGCAATAGCCGCAATCCTCCGGGCAGCCGCCGGTCTTGACGCTGAGAAGGCTCGCCGTCTCGATCGCGGTCGGGTCGAAATGGGCGCGATGCAGGGTCTGCGCCCGGTGGATCAGGTCCGCAAAGGGTTGGGCATGGATCGCCCGCGCCTCGTCCATGGTCCAGTCGGTTCTGAACTTCTCGCCAGTCATGCCACGCGACCCTTGAGGCGGCCGAGGCCGGTGATCAGGGAAACCGCCAGCGCGATCTTGATCAGATCGCCGAGGATGAACGGGGCAAGGCCGGCGGCGATCAGGCCAGGGGCCGGCACGAACAATGCGAGCCATGCTAGGCCGAAGGCATAGACCACGGCGAGACCGGCGAGCATCGCCAGCGCCAGCCGCATCGGGCCATTTCCTTCGGCCAGCCTGCCGATCACGAGGGTCGAGAGCAGGTAGCCGATGAGATAGCCGCCGGTCGGCCCCGCCATGTAGGCAAGCCCGATCCCGCGCGCCGGCGAGCCGGAAAATACCGGAAGGCCCACCGCCCCGGCGGCTAGATAGGCGGCCATGGCCATAAAGCCGAGACGGGGACCGAGCGCCGCGGCCAGAAAGAACACCGCGAGCGTGTGCAGTGTCATCGGCACGGGCCAGAACGGGATCTGCACCTTGGCGCCGATCGTGATCAGCACAGCGCCGAAGAGCGTAAGGGCTGCACCGCGCCAGAGCGATGCCGGGCGGGTCAGGGTGGGGGTGAGCAAAGCCATGAGGCGGTTCTCCGAAGATAGGTTTCGACGCTATCTATAATTTCGGAGACATCTCCATGCGATCAATACAGATTATAGATAATCAGCCAGGAATCTCATAAGTCTCTCTGAGATCGCCATTTTTTGATGTCGGCTTGCGCTTGCCGATCCAGCCTACGTGGCGTGCCAGGGTCGAACAGGCAAATTCGGTCTGACCCTTCCGCAGGGCATCAAGGATGGCACGGTGGTCGTGGTCTGTGCGCGCCTCCCAGTCGCTGCGCCACGCGGCAAACAGGAAGCGTGCGCTCGCCGCCTGCAGGTCGTCGATCGTGCGCAGCAAGCGCGGCATGTGGCACGGTGTGAGGATCAGATGATGAAATCTGCGGTTCGCGGCCTCCCAGTCCCGGACATTGCCGGCGCGATCGCCATGGCGGGTAACCTCTTCCGCCTCATCGAGAATTGCCCGCGTCAGGTTTGGCGCGGCATGACGCAGGGCGAGCGATTCCAGGCTTGCCCGCATCTCCGCGACCTCGCGCAATTCGGCGATATCGAATTCGGTGACGCGGAACCCACGCCAGGGCTCGCTCTCTGCCAGGCCCTGCTTCTGCAGTGCGCGAAAAGCCTCGCGCACCGGCACGTGGCTGGCGCCGAACTCTGCTGCGACATAATCCTGCCGCAACCGCGCGCCGGGCCGTATCGCGCCCGATATGATCCGATCCGCGAGAATACGCGCGATCCGGTCGGAAATGGTCTCGTCTGTCTCTTTGGTCATAGATTATAGATAATCGATGTCACATATGAAGTCGACGTGAGCAGATCGAATTGAACCTAGGGTGCGGCGAGCGACGAACTGGCTTCGGTTTGTTGAGGCGCAAGAATTCGACCGTGATCATCGGCCGCGCTATCGGGCACCTTTATGTGCTCTATCCCAACACCAGCGGCTAAAGTCGTCCATTCTGGCGGCAAGCAACCCCAAGAGAAGGCCCGGTCCCGATCACTGTTCCGACCTCAGCACGTTGACAGCAGCACTAAGGTCGACTTATACGAAGACTTGTATCGGAGCGCATACCAGCGTGGGCAGCTAATTTTGAGCTGCTTTTCATCGATATACTCACAAACATTTCTGAGCCGATCCAGATAGGATATTGATCCATCTGGCCTTGTCGCGAGATCCCTCTCTCGGCCTCTCCTCCCGTCCATTCATCCCGCCCAAACGCGATCGCGATCGCGAAGACGTATTTTTGTCTGAAACAGCTTCAAAGAGAGCAGAAGATCAATGGTAACGACATCAGAAAAGACGTCGGAAAGCTCCAACCAGCATAGACCCTTTCTCGCTATCCTAGCCTTGGCGGTTTTTTTCGTCGGCGCAAGCGAGTTCATGCTTTCGGCGATGCTTGGACCGTTAGCTGAGGCATTCCGCACGTCTCCGGCTCGCGCCTCGTGGCTAATCTCCGGCTACGCCTTCACTTACGCTTTGGCGGCTCCTATTCTGGGATATCTTTCAGACCGTATCGACCGTGTTCGTTTCCTACTCTTTGCTCTTCTGGCCTTTGCTATCGATGGAATAGGAATTGCATTTTCGCCGACTATCGAAATTGCAATGGTTCTTAGAGTCTTCGGTGGGCTAGCGTCTGCTGTAATCATTCCAACGGCGTTCGCCCTGGTTTCCGAAATCGTCCCCAGGGAAAGGCAGGCTGGTGCGATGGGACGCGTCATGCTTGGAATGACGTTCGGCATTGCGCTGGGTCCAGCCCTCGCAGGCGTGCTCACCGAATGGGTTGGTTGGCGACTGCCTTTTCTCACGAGCGCAAGCGGATGCGTGTTGGCGTTCATTATCGGCTCCAGAACGACCCCCGGTAATTATTCACCCTCATTCGCCAGAACTGCAGTGCATTTTCATTGGATGAAGAAATGGAATGTAATGCGACCGCTGATAGCCAAGGGCGCCTGGAATGGGACAGGCGTGGCCGCTTTCCTACTCTCGGGGGAGATGCTCAAGCAACGCTACAACTTGAACACGGCCGAAATTGGCGTCACGGTTACCGCGTTTGGTTTCGGTTTGGGCATCGGAAATCTTTCTGCGGGCTGGATACGCCGCATGTGCGGCAGAGAAGAAATATCACTCATCGCGATAACTGCATTACTTGCGCTGTCGATCGCAGCCTTCACCACAATCGCTCTCCCTTTCATCGGGGCCGTAACTTGCCTAGTCCTATGGGGATTTGCACTCGGCGCCGGCGCGCCAAGTAGCACAACGATATTGGCAGAGCGATCTGGGCATAGCAAAGGCATGGTACTTGCTTTTGCTGAAACGCTAAATAACGTGACAATTTTTGCAGTCCTCCCGGCAGCAATACGTTCAATCGATCGCGGCGACAATATTTCCCTCATATTGGTGTTGGGTACGGGGCTTTTTGTTGGAATAATTCTGACGTTGATTGATGGCTTCCTTTCGCGACCGGTCTCTGCCGAGCAATCAAAGCCCCTCGACCTTTCGAGAACGAATTGATTGAACATCATACGATCGAGAAGACGACTGGGAACGTGACAGGCGGGCTGCATAACTGCGTGGACGGTTATGGGAGGCGTTTCTTCCAAGACCAATCCGATTTGCACGACATAGCGCGATATTACCGCACAAGCGCCTGCAAGGACTTTTCACATTCAGCTTCTATCGCTTTCTATGGTTCTCATGATGATCGGAGGACATAGAATGAATACTCCAAATTTTCGTCGAACGATTCGGCGCCAGCAGCTACGTGAAATGGTCCCTCTGGCTGACAGCACCATTTATGAAATGGAGCAGCGTGGCGAGTTTCCCCGCCGGTTTGCGCTCTCGCCACGTTGCGTCGTTTGGGACTTGGCCGAGGTCGAGGCTTGGCTGATGGCACGGCGGGCTGCGCCAATCCGACGCGCCCAACACCCCGATGTCACCAAGCGTAAAACCCGCCCCGTCAAAGGGCAGGATCAAGCTCCATCAAGGGCATAGCTTGCGGCAAAAGCGTGGGAGCATACTTCCGGCCATCGATCCAGGCATCCACAGTATCTGCCCACTGCTGCATCATATGCCGGCGCTGCACTTCATACTCGGCCTTGTTATAAACGCCGCGCGATGTGCGCCCGTCCTCGTGCGCCAAGCACTTTTCGATCCAATCGCTGTTAAAGCCCAATTCGTTTAGCAGCGTCGACCCGGTGCGCCGCAGATCGTGCACGGTGAACGGCTCCAGCGGCAACCCCTCCTTCTTGGCCTGTGCGACGACAGCGTAGGTGATACGGTTAAAGGTCGCGCGGGACATGGGAGCATCAGCGTCGTACCGGGACGGCAAAAGATATCGGGAGTTGCCGGAGCAGGTCTTGAGCGCAATCATGATGTCCAACGTTTGTCGGCACAGGTAGACATTGTGCGGCTTCGCCCGCTTCATGCGTTCCTTTGGTATCGTCCAGACAGCGTTGTCGAAATCGATCTCGTCCCACACCGCGTCCTGCAGCTCGCTCTTTCGGACCATGGTCAGGAGGAAGAGCTTCATACCGAGGCGGATCGTTGGCAGCGTCGCGACATGCTCGAGTTGCTTGAACATGATGCGGATCTCGGCGGGCGACAATGCGCGGTCTTTCGGCGTAAAGGTGGCGATTGAAGCCGGACCGACGTCATCGGCCGGATTGGCGACCTTCTCGCCGTGCAGAATGGCATAGCTGTAGATCTGCTTCAGGATATCCCGCACATGGATGGCGGTCGCTGGCGCACCTCGTTCGACGATCTTGCCGCAGTGGGCACGCAGGTCATCAGGCGTGATCTCCGTCAGAAGACGATTGCGCCAGACGGGCATCAGTTCGCGCTCGAAGATGGAGCGGCGCATCGCGCGCGTACTGTCGGCCATGGTTGC